>Ga0180221_1000001_pt1:2395000-2479858 | contig 2479858 bp, 2465 predicted proteins | sample eDN5th37CKraftMG_FD_151339 | JGI IMG/M metagenome (GOLD analysis project Ga0180221, IMG submission 151339) | Enriched Miracle-Growth compost microbial communities from Emeryville, California, USA - eDNA 5th pass 37_C Kraft MG (version 2) (version 2) ... | reverse complement strand
GGGGCTTCTATTGCTGGAACAGCGAAGTCGGATCGAAGACGCTCGGCATGGCGTCGTTCTACCTCCGCGCGGTGTGCATGAACCGCAACATTTGGGGTGCCGAAGGCTTCGAGGAGATCAGCATCCGGCACTCGAAATTCGCCGCCAACCGCTTCGCGCACGAGGCGGCGCCGGCGCTGGAGCGGTTCGCAACCTCCTCGGCCGCCCCGTTCATGGCCGGCATCAAGCAGGCCCGCGCGCAGATCGTCGCGCGCGATGATGACGATCGGCAAGATTTCCTGAGAAAGCGCGGCTTCTCCAAGGGCGAGACCGAGAAGATCATCGCCCGGGTGCTCGACGAGGAAGGCCGCAAGCCGGAATCGATCTTCGATTTCGTGCAGGGGATCACCGCGATCGCCCGCGACAAGCCGCATCAGGATGCCCGGCTCGAGCTGGAGGGCAAGGCGGCGAGGCTGCTCGCGGCGGCGCGATAGGTCTCCCATCCGATCCCGTCCGGCGCGGCTCTGCCCTCCTGAGAGGGAGAGGGCCGCGCCGCGTCCATGACGGGTTGAGCGCCGAGAGAGAGGCTCCCGGCCGGCCCGTCATGGAGAACTGCCATGGCTACGGCCCAGAAAATCGTCCTGTCCTCGTCGCGGGACATTCCGTTCAACAAGCTCGTGCTCAGCCAGTCGAACGTCCGCCGGATCAAGGCGGGCGTGTCGATTGAGGAGCTGGCCGAGAGCATCGCCCGGCGCACGCTCCTGCAGAGCCTGACCGTCCGGCCGGTGCTGGGCGCCGATGGCGCCGAGAACGGCATGTTCGAGGTTCCGGCCGGCGGGCGGCGCTACCGGGCGCTGCAATTGCTGGTGAAGCAGAAGCGCCTGCCCAAGACGGCGCCCATCCCTTGCGTCGTGCGCGAGACCGGCCTCGCCGAAGAGGACAGTCTCGCCGAGAATATCGAGCGCGCGCCCTTGCATCCGCTCGACCAGTTCCGCGCCTTCCAGGCGATGCGCGACAAGGGCCATGCCGAGGAGGAGATCGCCGCCGCCTTCTTCGTCTCGGCCAATGTGGTGCAGCAGCGCCTGCGCCTCGCCGCGGTCAGCCCGGCCTTGCTCGACGTTTATGCCGAGGACGGCATCACGCTGGAGCAGCTGATGGCGTTCACGGTCAATCCCGACCATGAGCGCCAGGAGCAGGTCTGGGAGGCGCTGCAGCGCGCCTATTCCCGGCAGCCCTCCGAGATCCGCCGCATGCTGACCGAAAGCACCGTCCGGGCGTCGGACCGGCGCGCGCAGTTCGTCGGCATCGACGCCTATGTCGAGGCCGGCGGCAACGTCATGCGTGACCTGTTCGAATCCGACGATGGCGGCTGGCTGCGGGATGCCTCGCTGCTCGACCTGCTGGTCACCGAGAAGCTGCGCGAGGAATGCGAACAGCTCAAGGCCGAGGGCTGGGCGTGGATCGATGCCGCGATCAGCTTCCCTTACGGCCACACTTATGGCCTGAGGCTGCTGCGGGGCGAGGAGGTGCCGCTGACCGACGAGGATACGGCGGTGCGTGAGCCGATGCGGTCGTCCCAGCTCTGCCGGGCACGCTGATAGGGCGTCTCGGGCTTCGGCTCGTGGCCGAACCGGGACGAAGAGCGGCGAAAGGGATTCATGAACGGTCCTCCAGGGAAATCTGGGCCGCGCCGCCGCCACTGTCGGAGCTGCGCAGCGTGTTGGCGGCGAGGGTCGCGCCCTGCATGACCGCCTGACGGCGGCGCAGGCGCGTCGCCCAGGCCGGGGCCGGCGCCTCGCCTTTGGGTGACGAAGCCGAGCCGGAAACGGGGCCGGCGCTCGCAAGGTCAGGGGCCGCGGTGCCGGTCGAGGGCGAACCTTCGCCTGCGGGCGACGGCGCCGAGGGTTCGCTTGCCGGTGCCGTGCCGCCAGCCGCTCCGCCGGGCGAACCGCCGCCACCCGAGGAACCTCCGCCCGGCGTGTTGCCGCCGCCAGCGCCGCCGCGCGGCGCCCCGCCTCCCGGCGCTCCAGGCCCGGGGGTCGAGCCCGGAGCGCCGCCCGCCGGACCCTGGGGAGCTGGGGGCCGGACCGGGGGTCCGCCGGCAGGGGGCGCGCCAGCGGACCGGGAATAAGTGGAAGCTGCGGCGGAGCCCGCCCGGCCGGCCATGCCGGCGGCGCCGGCGACGGCCATGCCGGCCGCCGCACCGATGCCGCCGACGGTGAGGCCAGTGCCGACCGCGGCGCCGGCGCCAAGCTGTGGGCCGCCCGAGACGAGGCCGGTGGCAATGCCGGGGCCGAAGATGGCAAGGCCCAGCAAAGTGAGGCTGGCGAGCGCCAGCGCGCCAACTTGTTCGAGCGTCGGCTCGGCGCCCATCTGGTTCACGAACTCCTGGAAGATGGTCGAGCCGATGCCGATGATGATGGCGAGCACCAGCACCTTGACCCCGGTTGCCACCACATTGCCGAGCACCTTCTCGGCGAGGAAGGCCGTGCGCCCGAACAGCCCGAACGGGACGAGCACGAACCCGGCGAGCGTCACCAGCTTGAACTCGATGAGCGTCACGAACATCTGGATGGCGATGATGAAGAAGGGGAGCAGGACGATCGCCCAGGCGAACATCAGCACCATGATCTCGACGAAGTTGGTGAAGAAGCCGATCGGCCCGACCAGATAAGCCGCCCTGTCGATCAGCGGCTGCCCGGCCTCCACGCCGATCTGCGCGATCCGGCCGGGATGAAGGAGGGTCTCTGTCCCAGCCGATCCCGCCGCCTTGAGGCCGATGCCTGAGAAGCTCAGGAAGATGATCCGCGCGAGGCTGTTCCAGTTGGAGATCAGAAACGCGAAGAAGCCGACCTGGATCGTCTTCTTGACCAGCTTGGCGGTGACATCCTCGCCGCCGCCCCAGGTCGCGAACAGCAGGGCAATCGTCACGTCGATGACGATCAGCGAGCTCGCCAGGAATCCGACATCGCCCGAAATCAGGCCGAAGCCGGAATCGATGTAGCGCGCGAAGAGATCGAGGAACCGATCGACGACACCCGTGCCCTCCATGGCTCAGCGCTCCCCGTTCGCGGCGCCTGCCGCCGGCGCCGCGTCAGGCTGTGGCGGCAGGATCAGGCTGCGACTTTCGCCGAAGAAGCGGCGCCGGTTGACCTCCCATGCCGCGCGGCACCGGGCATCGTCGCTGTTCGCAGGCAGGCTGCGGCAGCGGATCAGCTCGGCGCGCAGCGGATCGTCCGCCTGGGATCGCGGTGCCGGCCCGCTTTCGCCGACGACGTAGCGGGAGGATGGCGCGGATGGCTCACGCAAACCGATCATTGCCGCGATGCCGATCGCCAGGGTGAGCACGGCAACGGCGACGGGCCGCCAGCGCAGCATTGCGAGCCGGCCGGGCAGCCGGCCGGACGGGGCCTGTTCCTCAGTCACGGAACAGGGTCACATCATGCGGGACATAACCGCGGCCGGGGGTCCGGAACCGGCGCGACTGCTCGCGGCCCTGCGCCTCGTCCGCGGCTGCGCGGGCGGCCTCGACGGCCTGGGCCCGCGCCTGGGCGGCAACCAGCGCGGTCAGGTCGGCGAGCTGCCGGGTTTGGAGTGCGATCAGCTGGTTGCCGGCCTGGGCCGCCTGCAGGGCACCAGTCGCGTCCTGGCTGGCGCCGACGAGCGTATCCATCTGGGCGCGCGTGTCGCCGAGATTGGTGACGATCGTCGCCTGCGTCCGCAGCGAATCCTGAAACGCTCCGACCGCATCGCGCCATCTTTGCTCGGCATTGGCGACGAGCTGACCGGACGATGTGCCCGAGAGCGAACCGGCCGGATAGCGGGCGTCGAACACCCTGTCGACGTCGCGCACATTATAGGCGATCTGCTGCGCCTGGCCGATCAGCTGGCGTGTGCGGTCCATCGACTGGCGGAGCTGGCCGATCGTGTTGGTCGGCAATGAGGTCAGGTTGCGCGCCTGGTTCATCAGGCTCTGCGCCTGATTCTGCAGCGACGTGATCTGGTTATTGATCTGCTGCAGGGCGCGCGAGGCCGAGAGCAGATTCTGCGCATAATTGGTCGGGTCATAAACCGTCAGCTGCGCGGCCGCCGGCGGCGCGGCGCTGAGCGCCAGCGCGGCCGCGGCGGCGCCGGCAAGCAGGGTACGGAAACGGGTCATGCGTCGATCTCCTCTTCATGGGGGCGGGGGAATGGGGCGCGCTCGGCCGCGACGATGTCGGCGGCCCAGCCGAGGCCGCCATGGCGAAGCCAGCTTTCGGCGAAGCGCTCGGACCCATGCGCTTCAATGAGGGCGCCGATCGCATTGAGGTCGCTGCGCTGGGAGGCGGCGCTGAACGCCAGCGCGACCGGGCCGAGGCCGAGGTCGAACAGCCGGTTGCCAAGTGCCGACTGGCAATAATAATCGCGCTTGGGCGTCGCCGAGGCGATGATCTCGATCTGGCGGTCGTTCAGCCCGAAACGCCGGTAGATGGCCGCGATCTGCGGCTCGAGCGCGCGCTCATTGGCGAGGAACAGCCGGGTCGGGCAGCTCTCGATGATCGCCGGTGCGATCGCCGAGCCCTCGATGTCGGCGAGGCTCTGGGTGGCGAAGACCACGCTCGCATTCTTCTTGCGCAGCGTCTTCAGCCATTCCTTGAGCTGGCGGCCGAACAGCGGATCGTCGAGCGCCAGCCAGCCTTCGTCGATCAGGATGAGCGTCGGACGCCCGTCGAGCCGCCGGCCGATCCGGTGGAACAAATAGGCGAGCACCGCCGGCGCCGCCGGCGTGCCGACCAGCCCCTCGGTTTCGAAGGCCTGGGCGTCGCCGCTGCCGAACTGCTCGCCATCGGCATCGAGCAGCCGCCCATAGGGCCCGGCCAGGGTGTAAGGCTGGAGCGCGCGTTTGAGGCCGGCGGCCTGGATCAGCACGGCAAGGCCGGTCAGCGTGCGCTGCTCGGCCGGCGCATCCGCGAGACTGCCGAGCGCCGTCCAGAGATGATCTTTCACCTCCGGCGTAATTGCGAACTCTTCCCGCGCCAGGATCGCGGCGAGCCAGTCGGCCGCCCAGGCGCGCTCGTCCAGCTCGTCGATCCGCGCGAGCGGCTGCAGCGCGACGGCCTGGTGATCGCCGCCGCCAAGCACCCCGCCGAGATCATGCCATTCGCCGCCGATGCCGAGCGTGGCCGCCCGGATCGAGCCGCCATGGTCGAAGGCGAAGATCTGCGCGCCGTCATAGCGGCGGAACTGAAGCGCCATGAAGGCGAGCAGCACGCTCTTGCCCGAGCCGGTCGGGCCGACGACGAGCGTGTGGCCGACATCGCCGACATGGAGCGAAAAACGAAAGGGCGTCGCGCCCTGGGTGCGGGCGTGGAAGAGCGGCGGCGCCCGGAAATGCCCATCCTCGTCCTGTCCGGCCCAGACCGCCGACACCGGCATCACATGGGCGAGATTGAGGGTCGAGATCGGCGGCTGGCGGACGTTGGCGTAGGGGTTGCCGGGAAGGGAGCCGAGCCACGCCTCCAGCCCGTTCAGGCCTTCGGGGATGCAGGCGAAGTCGCGGCCGCGCACGATCTTCTCGATCGCTTGCAGCCTGAGATCCGCGTCGCGCGGGGTTTCGCCGAGCACGGTGATGGTGGTCGTGACATAGGCGAACCCGGCGAGGTCGGCGCCCAGCTCCTGCAGCGCCATGTCGGCGTCCGCCGACTTGTTGGCGGCGTCGGTGTCGACCAGCACGCTCGCCTCGTTGGTCAGCACCTCCTTGATGATCGCCGCCAGGCTCTTGCGCTTGGCGAACCAGAGCCGGCGGATGCGGGTCAGCATCTTCTGCGCGGTCACCTTGTCCATGCAGATGGCGCGCGTGGTCCAGCGATAGGCGAAACCGAGCCGGTTGAGCTCGTCGAGCATCCCGGGCACCGTCCAGGCAGGGAAGCCGGTGACGGAGAGGCACCTGAGATGCTTGTCGCCGAGCTGCGGCGTCAGCCCGCCGACCAGCAATTCGTCGGCGAGCAGCGCGTCGAGGTGCATCGGCGTGTTCGGCACCGCGATGCGCTGCTCATGGGTTGAGACCGTGGAATGGAGGTAGGTCAGCGTCTCGCTGTCCGAGAGCCAGGCCGCTTCCGGCATGACGCCCTCGATCATGTCGAGGACGCGCCCCGTATCCCGCTCGAAATCGTCGAGATGGTCGGCGGCGGTCGCAATCCCGTCCGCGCCGCCTTCGAACAGCATCGACGCCGCCTTTGAGGTGTCGTCGGCCGGCGGCAGCCATTGCAGGGTCAGGCAAAAGCGACTTGTGAAATTGGCCTGGGCGATGTCGCCGCCCTCGAACTGGTCGCGCCTTTCCTCGTCGATCAGCGCCGAGACCGGATCGGCGAACCCGCTGGAGGGGGGATAGCCGGGCGAGGCTTTGCGCTGCGCCTCGACATAGATCGCCCAGCCGGTGCCGAGCCGCTTCAGCGCGCTGTTGAGCCGCGCCGAAGTGGCGATCAGCTCGGATTGGGTGGCACTGTCGAGATCGGGCCCGCGGAACCGCGCCACCCTCAGGAAGCTGCCATCCTTGTTGAGGACGATGCCGGGGGCAACCATCGCCGCCCAGGGCAGGAAATCCGAGAGGCGCGATGCGCGGCGGGCATGCTCGCGGAGGAACATCATGATGGATCAGCTTTCGAAGAGGGTCGGCAGCGCCATGTGGCGGCGGGCGACGGGGAGAATCTGCGCATCGCGGCGCGCGGCGAACACGGCGAAGCCGTGACCGACCACCGCCATGACGATGCCGGCGACCCAAAGGCGGAGGCCGATGCCGACCGCGGCCGCCATCGTGCCGTTGACGATGGCGAGCGCGCGGGGTGCTCCGGCCAGCAGGATCGGTTCGGCGAGGGCGCGGTGGACCGGCGCCGCGAAGCCGGGGAGATCCTCGCCCATCAGACCAAAGCCCCGCCGCCGAAGCTGAAGAAGCTGAGGAAAAAGGAGGAGGCCGCGAACGAGATCGACAGGCCGAACACGATCTGGACCAGCCGCCGGAAACCGCCGGACGTGTCGCCGAAGGCGAGCGTGAGGCCGGTGATCACGATGATGATCACGCCGATCACCTTGGCGACCGGGCCTTGCACGGACTCCACGATCGACTGGAGCGGCGTCTCCCAGGGCATGCCGGAGCCGCCGGCCCAGGCGGGTGCGGTGTAGAGGAATGCCAGCCCGGACATGAGGGCGCGGCGGAAATGCGTGGGGATCATGCGCAAGCTCCTTGAGGAATGAGGATCGGAAGAAGGCGGTAGGCGCCGTCGGCATCGAGCCCTTCGACGCAGACGAGTTCGGAGAGGCGCCGCTCGGTGCCCCGTCCGGTAAGGACGGCGATGACGTCGATGGTCTCGGCGATGAGCGCGCGCGGCACATGCGCGACGGCTTCGAGGATCAACTGCTCGAGGCGATACAGGGCGGCGGTGGCGGTGCCGGCATGGATCGTGCCGATCCCGCCCGGATGGCCGGTGCCCCAGGCCTTGAGGAGGTCGAGCGCCTCGGGCCCGCGTACCTCGCCGACCGGGATGCGGTCGGGGCGCAGGCGCAGGCTTGAGCGGACCAGGTCGGTCATGGTGACGCCCGGCGCCGTGCGAAGCGCGAGGACATTGGCGGCATCGCAGCGCAGCTCGCGCGTGTCCTCAACGAGGATGATGCGGTCATTGCCGTCCGATGCGACCGCGAGCAGGGCATTGGTGAGGGTGGTCTTGCCGGTGGAGGTGCCGCCGGCGACGAGGATGTTGGCGCGGGTCTGGACCGCATTGGCGAGATAGCCGGCGGCACTGGCGGTCATCACGCCAGCGTTCACATAGTCGGTTAGCGCCAGCGGCAGGCTGGCGGGCCGCCGGATCGAGAAGACCGGCTCCATCACGACCGGTGGCAGCAATCCCTCGAACCGCTCGCCGCCTTCGGGCAGTTCCGCCGAGACGCGCGGGGCGCCGCGGTGGACCTCGGCGCCGACATGGTGGGCAACGAGTCGGATAATCCGCTCGGCCTGCATCGCGGTAAGCCGCTCGGCCGTGTCCATCATGCCGCTGTCGAGCCGGTCGACCCACAGGCGCCCGTCCGCATTGAGCATGATCTCGGCGACGCCTGTGTCGTCCAGCCAAGCGGCGATCGCCGGCCCCAACGCGCTGCGCAGCATTGAGGTGCTGCGCGCATGGACGATCGCCGAAGGCTGGATCAAAGGTCTGTCTCCGTTCGAGACCGGGCACTGCGCCGCGGCGTCGGAGACAGGCAAAGAATGGGAAAATCAGGCAGTTACAACAGCAATATCGGCGCGTCGCAGGGTCGGCGGCTAACGGATAAATTTGGGTCGCGTCGCCCTTGAAGGTTTGGGATCTGGAAGAGCCGAAAACGACTCCGACGACGTGGAAGACATGCGCGGCCCGAATCGCCCCGGCGCTGTCAACATCCCCAAATGGGGGAATATGAATCCGTCGACGCCACGCCATTCTTGGGCGCGGTCGATGGATGTCGGGAAGCGAAATCATGGCTGGCGTTGATTGGGATAAGCCGCAGGATCTTTCCGATGCCAACCGGGTCAATCGCGAACGGGCAGCCGCAGCTCAGGCCCGGCGGGAGGAAGTTCTGCGCCTTCGCGCCGCCGGCATGACGCTCGCCCAAATCGGCGCGGCGCTCGGCGTTTCACGATCGAGAGCGGGGCAACTCCATGCCGAAGGGCTCGCCTATCGCGAGAAGCTTCGCCGGCTATCGAGGCTGACGCGTCACGAAGATGTAAACGCTGACACGCGGACCGGGCAATTGCCGTTCTCGGATCGCCTTCGCCATGCGCTCAAATCGGAGGGAATCGAGACCTTCGGCGAGCTGTTTGGAGACAGCCACGCGGTGCTGCGAAGGCTGTTACGCGCCCCCAATATCAACCGAAAGGGCATCGAAGAGCTGATGGGGCTGCTCACCGAGGCCCAGGCAAGAGCACGCCATGGGGACCAAAAATAGCTTTTCGAATGTGGAAAGGCCGGACCGGAGCCTTCGCCGGTGCCATGTTGTAGCTAGCGCCCGAGCGAATAGCCGTCGATGTCCTCGCTCATCGACGCCAGCCGATCCAAGGCCGCATCGCGATCGGCATCGCGCTGCAGCCGATAGGCTTCGATATCCCCGGCGCGAAGCCGCCGATGCGTTCCCACCTTGACCGCAGGCAAGGTGCCGCGATCGACCAGCCGGACCACATATTGCCGCGACACGTTCAAAAGCTCCGCGGCGCGCTGGGTGCCGACCATCTCATCATCCGCGACGACCGAGACGCTGTGGCCTTCGGCCAGCAATGTGGCAGCGCGCGCCATGACATCGGCAAGCGGATCGGGCAGGTCGACATGCTCGCCGCGCTCGTCGACGATCCGCAGCTTCGGGCGCGGCTTGACGCCGCGCGCCGTCGTGAACATGCCCGCGAGACGCGTGACCACGACCCGATCGCCGCCATGGGTGGCGCTGGTTCGGCGGCCTTTGCGGCGCTGAGGGGTTCGTCCAGCCGTCATTGAGCGAATATGGGGGATAAACGTCCCAAACGCAACTACGTGCTACCCCCCTTGGCGATCCCCCACTGGAGCACATCGGAGCACAGGTCAGCACAGTGTAGCACCATAGCACCCGGAGCACATATCGATCTCGCCTAAGCCACAGGAAAGTCACTGATTTCTAGACGTCTTCTGCCGCATATGCACTCCATCGGCCGAGGTTCGTGACTCATATGAGTCACGCTGCTAGCACTTTGCTGCCGATTTGATGTCATGCTGGTGCCAACGTGACTTCCGTATGCCTCTGTTTTTGCGTGATTTTCTATGCGATAAGCCTCAAATCGACGTCAACCAAGGAATCAAGAATGCCGACACAAAAAGGAAAAGCGGTCAGGTCGAAAGACATCGAGCTCCGCGACACCTATTTCGAGGACGCCGCCGAACGCTTGTGGGATCGCGCCAAGCATCACGGTTTCGCGACCGTCCCCAAGACAATGCCGCTGGTGATGCGCGCGCTCGACGAAATCTCCAAGGGCAAGCCCTTGGGTCAGACCTATTTCGCGCTCTTTTGCGCGACTTGGGACAATGGCTTCGTGCGCCTCGGCCGATCCACGGACCTGCCATATGCGTCCGGCTTCACGGGCCCGCGCGGTGTACGCGGCTGGCAGGAGAGGATGAAGCTGCTCGAAAGCTTCGGCTTAATCGAGATCCAGGCCAGTGGCGACCAGAAGTTCGGGCTCGCCTTCCTGCCCAATCCCAATATCGTGCTGCTGAACCTGTGGGAGAAAAAGAAAGCGCAGGGCAAAGGTCCTTATGATCCGCCGGGCCTCGGCGGACTGCAGGATGCCACGATGAGCGCCTTTCTCGAACGCGCAATCGATGTCGGCGCCAATGATGTGACGCGCGCCAATGCCAAGCTCAATGCCGCCAGGCGCAAGGCCGATGGCGAGGAGTCGGCCGCGCCAAAATCGCCGAAACCACGCTTGCGCCGCGCCAAGGCCGCAAAGGAGTAATCGCCCCTTATGGTTCCGATCGCCGTCCTGGATGCGAATGTGCTGTTTCCGATGATCCTGCGCGACACGCTGCTGCGCGTCGCCGCCGCAGGTTGCTTTCGTGCGCATTGGTCCAGCCGCATTCTGGAGGAAATGGCGCGCAACCTCGTGGCGCAGCACAGGATCACGCTGGAGCAGGCGGGCCGGCTTGCCGCGCAGATGGGCCAGGCCTTCCCGGAGGCCGAGGTCGATGGCTGGGAACCGCGTCAAGCGGCCATGCCCAACGATCCCAAGGACCGCCATGTCGCGGCCGCGGCCGTGCAGATCGGTGCAGGGCTCATAGTCACCGCCAATCTCAAGGACTTCGCCATCCTGCCAGATGGTCTGCGCGCGATCGGCCCGGACGAATTCCTGGCGGGCCGGCTGGCGGCGATGCCCGCCGAGGTGATCGCGGCGCTGCGCAAGCAGGCCGCCGGCTATCGTAAGCCCCCGGCGAGCCTTGCTGAGCTGCTCGACTGGCTCGAGGAAGATGTGCCGAGATTCGTGAAAGCGGCGCGCCGCGCTATCGCCGGCGAGAAGGAACCATGAGGGAGGCGAGATCGGCGCGCTCGTCAAGGCGCGCCGCATCTCTGCATGTCGCGAAGACGGCGCCGGTGGAGGGGATAACAGGGACATGATCACAAGGGGATCCGAATGGCGCCGGTGGGAGCCGCATATCCATGCCCCGGGCACCGTTCTCAACAATCAGTTCGGCGGCAGTGACCCTTGGGAAACCTATATCACCGCGCTCGAAAATGCGTCCCCGCGTATCGGCGCGATCGCGGTCACCGACTATTATGTGACCGATACCTATGAGGAGATGGTGCGGCGCAAGGCGGCCGGCCGCCTCCCGCATGTCGAGCTTCTCTTCCCGAATATCGAGCTGCGGCTCGAGGCGGCAGCCAAATCCGGCTTCATCAATCTCCACCTGCTCGTCAGCCCTGAGGACCCGGACCATGTCGCGGAGATCCACCGCATCCTCAAGCGTCTACAGTTCGGCGCGCATGGCGACCGCTTCGATTGCAGCCGCGACGAACTCATCCGGCTCGGCAGGAAAGCCAATCCCGCGCTCATCGACGACCGGGCGGCGCTCGTCCATGGCGTCACTCAGGTGAAGGTCAGCCTCGACCAGTTGCGTCAGGTTCTCGGCCAGAGCGATTGGGCCAGGACCAACATCCTGATCGCCGTTGCCGGCGGCAGCGGCGATGGGACCTCAGGCCTGCAGGACGCCGCCGACAAGACGGTGCGCGAGGAAATCGAGAAGCTCGCCGATGTCATCTTTTCGAGCAGCCCCGCACAGCGGGAATTCTGGCTCGGCCAACGCGCTTTGTCGGTCGAGCAGCTGCGCGAGCGCTATCGTGGCTGTAAGCCCTGCCTGCATGGCAGCGACGCCCATGCCCAAGCCGCGGTCGCGGCGCCGACCGGTGATCGTTACTCATGGGTGAAGGGCGCTCACACCTTCGATGCGCTCCGCCAAGCCTGTATAGACCCGGCCGGACGCGCCTTTGTCGGCGCCGAGCCGCCGCGCACGGCCATGCCGTCGCAGGTCATTGCCCAGGTCGAGGCCATCGATTCCCCATGGGCGGCGACGCCGACGGTGCCGCTCAATCCCGGCCTCGTTGCCATCATTGGTGCTCGGGGGTCGGGGAAGACCGCGCTCGCCGACATGATCGCCGCCGGCTGCGATGCCATCCCGCCCCAAGGCTGGGGCGCCGACGAAGAGGTGAGCCCTTCTTTCCTGGTCCGCGCCCGGCCGCTGCTCGGCAATGGACGGGTCAAGCTCAGCTGGGGCGGCGGCGCCGAGATCACGCGCCATCTCGATGGCCGCGACGCGAACGGACCCTTGTCCTTTTCGCGGGCGCGCTACCTCTCCCAGCAATTCGTCGAGGATCTCTGCTCATCGAAGGGCGCCTCGGAGGGCCTGATTCGCGAAATCGAACGGGTGATTTTCGAGGCCTATCCACACGACCAGCGCGACGGCGCCGTCAATTTCGGGGAGCTGCGCGAGCATCGCACCCAGCGCTTCCAGCAGGCCAGGGACAGGGAGGTGGAGTCGCTCACCGCCATCTCCGAGCGAATCGCCGACGAATTCGAAAAGGAAGCCCTGGTCGGCACGCTGACCACCCAGGTCAATCAGAAGACGGCCCTGATCGCCGGCTACACGGCCGATCTTGCCAAGCTGGTGGTGAAGGGGACGGAAGCCCAGGCCCAGCGTCATGCGGCGCTCAACGCCGCCGCACAACAACATAGCTCAAAGGTGCAGGCCCTCGCCACCCAGCGCCGCGCCTTCGTTGCCATGCAGGACGAAGTGAAGAACACGCGCGCGACCAAGGCGCCCGAATTGCTGCGCGAAGCGCGCGTGCGCCACGCCGGCAGTTTCCTCAGCGATACCCAATGGGATGACTTCCTGCTGATCTACAAAGGCGACGTCGACCAGGCGCTCATCGGCTATATCGCCTGGGCCGATGCCGAGATCGCGAAGATCAACGGCGTGCCGCCGCCTCCCGGCGACCCCAATGTCGCGTTGATCGCGAATGGCGCGGACCTTTCCGCCCTCCCGCTCGCTCTCTTGCGCTCGGAAATGACCCGGCTCGAGCAGTTGATCAGCGCCGACGCCGTCATCCGCAATCAATATACCGCGCTCTCACAGCGGATCGCGACCGAGAATGGCGCGCTGCAGACGCTGAAGACCCGGCTCGAAGATGCGCAAGGCGCGGAGGCCCGCCGCAAGGCGCTGCAGATCGAACGCGACGACGCTTATCAGCGTCTGTTCGACGCGGTCGTCAGCGAGGAACAGGCGCTGACCGACCTCTATGCGCCGCTGATGCAGCGCCTCGCCGCGTCGTCAGGAACCTTGCAGAAGCTCAGCTTCAGCGTGACCCGCTTCGTCGATGCGGCCGCCTGGGCCGGAACCGCCGAGGAACATTTGATCGACTGCCGTCGCAGCGGCCCATTTTATGGGCGCGGCTCGCTGGTCAGGCTCGTCGAGACCGACCTGAAGCCGGTATGGGAAAGCGGCTCGGCGACCGACGTCCGCGCTGCGATGTCGACGTTCATCGCGACCTATACCCGTAATCTGCTCGCCCATGCGCCTTTCGTGCCGATCCAGCAGGCCGAGTTCCGCGCCTGGTCCAAACGCTTCGCCCATTGGCTGTTCAGCACCGGCCACATCGCGATCCGCTATCAGATCGCCTATGACGGGGTCGACATCCGCAAACTCTCACCCGGCACGCGCGGCATCGTCCTTTTGCTCCTTTATCTCGCGCTCGACGATGCCGACGATCGGCCCCTGATCATCGATCAGCCCGAGGAGAATCTCGACCCCAAGTCGGTCTATGACGAACTCGTCTCACTCTTCATCGCGGCGAAGACCAAGCGGCAGGTCATCATGGTGACCCACAATGCCAACCTCGTCATCAACACCGACGCCGATCAGATCATCATCGCAGATGCCGGCGCCCACAATGACGGCGGTCTTCCCACGATCACCTATCGGGCCGGTGGTCTCGAAGATCTTGAGGTTCGGAAGCCGTTTGCGAAATCCTCGAGGGCGGCGAGGCGGCCTTTCGCGAACGCGCGCGGCGGCTGCGGGTCAGGCTCGAACGATAGGAAGCGGGAGGTTTACGCAAAAGATCGAGTCTGATACCCATTCTCGCCACAACAGGGCCATTCGGGATCAGACGATGACGCTAGCGTCAACCTCGCGGGTCCTGCGATTGACGGGATTGTCTGCCGCGACCTTGCGAGAATGGACCAGCCGACGAGCCCTCATTCCGGCCGATATCAGGCCGCGAAAGAAGGGATCCCCGGCGCGATATTCTTGGCAGACGGTCTTGATAATTCGGCTCGCGGTGGCCCTGCGCAACCAGTTCCATGTCGAGCTCAAAGCTCAGAAGTCACTGTTCGACGGGCTGCGCGAAGCGCTGAGCCAGCACGCGTTCGCCGACCTGTCCGGGAAGAAGCTGGCAGTGACCACTGGCGGCGCGTGGTCGTTCACGGACGAGCAGACAGCGGACTATCCGGACGACGTCATACTCATTCGCCTGGGACCTCATCTCCAGGCCATCGAAGCGGAATTTCAGCTGACAGGCAACGCACCAGGCCCGCCTGACAACGCGATCCTGGTCGCCAGAAGGCGGCGGGCGAGATGACCGTTTCCAAACGGCGGATGGGCCAGCCGGGCCAGTTCACAAAGCACTATGTTCTTGTTATGTTCCAATCTCGAGAGATTGATAGGAACGGCTTGGGATGACCAGCTCAGCCATTCAGAACTGGCTGGAGAGGCTCGGCTACGCGGCTGAGCCTGAGGTGCTGCATTGCACGGCAGAGGCCGTGCCCGAAACCCATCCCTACGCGCTGGAATTGAAGACGCTGCTCAAGTCGGACGGCGCCATTCGCGCGCGGGCGGTGTTCGACGTTGAAGGCGTTCCGACCGTGGTCTTCGTCGGAGATGACGGGGAACCGCTCACCGCAGATGCGCTGGATGCGATCCGCAAGCGGATCTGGAACCAGAATCTCGCCTCCGTCGTCCTGGAGATCAACGGCGACAGGGCTACCGCCGTTCCGGCACGGCGACTGGCTGGCGCCGCCGAGCATCTCAGCCTTGATGAGGCGAGACCGGACGGCCCCTTCTCGGCCTTCGACATCGTCTCCGCCAATCTCGCGCGTCGTGCCACCAATTGGTTCGACGTCAAGGCAAGGGTCGACCGGCAACTACTCAGCAATCTTGCGGCCGCCGTCCTGCGCCTTTCCCGCACTGGCTTCACTGCCACCCTGACCCTCGTCGAAAAGCAGCGCCGGGCCGAACTGCTGATGGGCCAGGTGCTCTTCATTTCCTATCTCGAGCATCGAGAGATTGTCGGCGGCACCTATCGCAAGCGCCGGAAGGTTGAGCCGCTTCACTCCCTCATTGGCGCCGCCGATCGCGATGGCGTTCGGCATATGATCGACTCGCTCCGAAGCGATTTCAACGGCGATTTTCTCGGCGACGATCGTCACGATCCTTGGGCGGCGCTGACCTCAGACGGCTTCAGGCTCCTCGACCAGTTCCTTCGGCGCACCGACATGCAGAACGGCCAAGGCGATTTTTGGAACTATGACTTCAGCTTCATTCCCGTCGAGCTGCTGTCCGGTCTGTATGAGTCTTTCCTGTCGCGCGATCAGCAAGCGCGAGACGGTGCCTATTACACGCCGCGCCATCTGGCGATGCTCGCCGTCGATCAGGCCTTCGCGACCTCAGACGACCCTCTATCGGAGACGATTTACGATGGCGCCTGCGGCTCCGGCATCCTGCTGACGACCGCCTATCGCCGAATGATCGCATTGGCTGAGGCGCGCGAACGCCGTCAGCTCAGCTTCAAGGAGCGCGGCGCGCTGCTCCGCGACCGGATCTTCGGTGCCGACATCAACTTCATGGCCTGCCGCGTGACCGCCTTCAGCCTCTATCTGTCGCTGCTGGAAAGCCTGGACCCCGCAGACATCATGGAGGCCCAAGAGCGTGAAAAGGCCAAGCTGCCATCCCTCGACGGCACCAATCTCCATCATGATGAGGCCGGCGACTTCTTCAACCCGAGCCACGGTTTCGCGAGCCGGAAATTCTCGCTCCTCATTTCCAATCCGCCCTGGTCGGAACCCGAAGGCACCGAGGTCACGTCCGCCGATCGTTGGGCAACCCAGGCGGCCGCGCCGTTCGTTCGCCGCCAGATCGCCGGCGCCTATGCTTTGCGCGCGCAGGACTTCCTCGCACCAAACGGCCGCATTTGCCTCATCCTTCCCATTGGCCAACTCTTGGGCGGATCCAGTGCTTCGTTCGTTTCTCATCTGCTTGAAGCCTATGCGCCGACGCGTTTGATCAATTTCGGCGACCTTCAGGGCTTGCTGTTTCCCACCGCCGAGAACACCTGCCATGTGCTCGTGGCCCAGCGCCGCGCCGCTGAGGACAAAGGCCGCATCCCGTTCGGCGAGACGTTTGACTATTGCGTGCCCAAGGCGGACATGAGCCTCGCCTTCGGCCGGCTGACCATGCAATCCGCCGATCGTCACATCATCCAGACGCGCTCCGTCGCGCAGGACCCGCAGCTGCTCGTCACCTTGATGTGGGGGGACGCCAGCGACATGGAGGTTTGGACGCGTCTCAGTGCTCGGGGCACTTTCGCCGACCTTTGGAAAGGACCAAAATCCGTCCGGCGCTGGGTGAACCGCAAGGGCATCCATCTGAACGACAAGAGCCGCGAAGCGGTCGACGCCGGGCCCCTTCGCAAGATGCGGTTCGTGCCGGTGCCGGCCCTCAGTGCGGGCTCGCCAGTCCTGCACTCTGACCTGCTGAAGGCCTGGCCCCAGGGACAAGACACGGTCGTTGGGCTCAATGAAGCGGTGTTGAGTGTGTTCGATGGCCCTCGCGTGCTGTTTCCCGATGGCTTTTCAAGGCAGGAACAGAATGTCCGCGCCGTCTTTTATGAGAAGCCCGCCAGCTTCACGCACAGCATCGGCGTGATCGCCGGTCCCCCCGCCGACGCCCCGCTCCTCCAATTCGCAGCGGTCTACCTGCGCTCCAGTCTTGCCCGCTACTTTCTGATGATGCGCGGCTGGAAGATGCTGTGCGAGCGCAATGGGATCCATCTCGCCGACGTGGAAGCATTCCCGTTCTTCGGTGTGGAGGCCGCGCCGGATCCCGAGGCTGCTAAACGCTCGCTGGGTGAAGTCACGTCTCACATGCAGCAGTTGCAGACCCTGCCTGAACTCGATCAAGGGCCGAGATACGAGGCATTACGCGATACCCTGGATCAGCTCGTTTTCCTCTACTTCGGTCTTACCGACGCGGAGCAGGCGCTTGTCCGCGAGACCGTCGCTGTATTCATGCCGTCGATCAGGCCGAGGAGCTTCAAGAGCCTCGATACGCCGGCGCAGCGCTCGGCCAATCTCGCAGATATCGAGCTCTATGGTTTGGCGCTTGGCGAATCCCTGACATCCTGGCGGGACCGAACCGGCGGACAGGGCAAATTTCGCGTCGCGGTGACCGCCAGCGATCCTCGACGCGCCGGGCCGTTGGGCATCGTGCGCATCGACTATATTGAAAATCAGACTGAGCAACCGGAGGTCGAGATCAGGCTCGACGACAAGCTCGTTCTTGTGACTCTCGACACGTTGCGGGCCTCCGGCCTCGCAGTCATTCCGGTCGGCGACGCCATTCAGCTCATTCCCGATGTGCATATCTCGATCGACGGCGCACTCTATCTGGTTCGGCATTTGTCGAGGCGTAGCTGGACCGTGCGGCAAGCTCTGCGTGACGCCGAGCAAATCGTAAGATCCGTCCAGCGTGAAATCACACAGAATGTCTATCCGGAGGTTGCGTGAGCGCCGAACCCGATTGGCGATCCGCCTTTCCCATTCGTCCGGCAACCCAAGCCGTCGAAGCCTTGCTCGACAGCTGGCGATTTCTCGCCAGCACGCCCCGCGCTCATTTTCATCCCCAAATGAAGGAGCCAGCGCTGACCAAGGCACTGAAAGCCTATGTGGAGAATGTGACCGCCCGAGAACGAGGCCTCTTGGGAATGTGGGCGGCAGAAAGCGTCCATCACGACATCGACCCCGAGACGGCGCAACTCACCCAGGAGCGGCGGACCGATATCATCTATGGCTGGAACGATGCCGCACGGGCCATGGAGCTCATCTTCGAATTCAAGAAGCTGGGCCGCCAGAAGCGACATCGGGATCATTATCTGAGAGCAAAAGGGCTCGGGCGGTTCGTCTCGAGCGCTTATGGCCGCCACCAGCCGGTCGCCGCGATGGTCGGGATTCTCATCGATCCCGAACACGAAGTGGTGCCGCCGTTGCAGCAGGCGTTAGGCGAGGCCGAGCTTTCCGGCCTCCTAAGGCTCCAACCCACATCGAGTGGCAGTCCGTTTGAACAGCCTTCAGCATTGTTCGAAGCGGCCCATTTCGACACCGAACACGAGCGCGATGTCGCCCTTTCTCCCGGCCCGATCCGGGTGGCGCATTTCTTCCTCCCTTTCGGCTATACTGCCGGCACATCCTGACTGAATTGACGTGGATTCTCCGGCGCCGAGCCGATCGACTCTCATAAAGCTGCAAGTTCAAGCGAGGTAGCCATCGCTGGTCGGCCAGTGCGTTTCCTATGCGGCCAGTCGTGCGATGGATCCCTCACCACGCTGAATCTCGGCCCAGGTATCGAGCGCCGCTGCAGAATAAACGACTCGACGGCCAATCTTGCGGAACGCCGGCCCCGTGCCCATCCAGCGATAGGTCTGCATCGTGCCGACCGTGAACCCGAGCCGTGCGGCCGCGGCCCGCGTGTCCAGCCACCGCGTGCGAATCACCGCGCCCAGCACCGGATCGCTCTCCGGCGCGTCCGCGGCGCATTGATCGGCCCAATAGGCGCCGAAAGGATCCGTCTCGGCGGGCAGCGCCTCGATCCCGTCGGCGCCATGCTCCTCGAGATGGCGCGCAATCTCGTCCGAAATACGCTCCGCCGCCGATTTCAGCGGATGGTCCGACAGATGGGTGTAGCGCTCCGTCGTCTTGGCGCTGCGATGTCCGAGCAGCGCGCCGATGATCAGCATGCTGTCGCCGGTCGAGGCGCCGATCGAGGCGAAGCTGTGCCGCAGATCGTGGATACGCACGTCTTCCAGGTCGGCCGTCTTGCGGATGCGCTGCCACACCGCCTGCAGGTCCGTGACATGCGTGCCGTCTTTCTTGCCCGGCAGCAAATAGGGATTGCCTTCGACCGGCGGCAGCGAGGCGATGACGCGGATCGCCGGCCCGCCGAGATGCACAATCTTGGCGCCGGTCTTGCTGTCCGGCAGCCGCAGGCAGCGGTGGAAGGTGTCGATATGGCTCCGCTTCAGGGTCAGGATCTCATTCTTGCGACAGCCGGTGAGCACCAACAGCCTGATCGCGGCGACTGCATAAGGATTCTCGACCTTGAGGGCGGCCGCCGCCGCCAGCGCCTCGCCGAGCCGGGCAAGCTCCGCTGGGGAAAGGAAGCGCTCCATTTTCTTCGCCGGGAATTTGCGCACGCCGATGACGGGATTGTCGAGCCGCAGGCCGCGCACGATCGCGGCGCCCATCATGGCGCTGAGCGTGGTCAGGCACTGATTGGCCGCCCCTTTGCCGCCGCGCACGCGCGACAGCTTGCGATAACCCATCTTGGCCTTGCGCGCCGTCTTGCCCGCCGCCACGTCGCGCAGCAGCTGCTCGACGTCGGTCCGCGCGATCGTCGATGCGCGGCGGGAACCGATCAGAGGCTTGATGTGGTTGTCGATATTGTTCCGCGCGGCCTTCACCGAGCTATCTTTCGCGGTGATGAGCGTTTCGGTAAGATAGATCTCGCCGAGCTCGGCGATAGTAAGTTCTTTACGTTCATTTAGTCGAAGCTGCTGTGGATCGATGCCGTCTACGATTTTACCTTGCAGGCTGCGCGCTTCCTGCCGAGCCGTTTCCGGCGTCCGGGGCGAACCGTGCAAGCCGATCTTGAAGCGGCGCTGGCGCCCCTCGAAGCGATACTGGAGGACATAGGTGATCGTGCCCGCCGGCGAGATTCTCAGCCCGAAACCAAGGACTTCATTGTCCCAGAGAAAGCGCTCCTTCGCGCTGGGCTTGAGATCGCCGACCAGGCGCTTGGTCAGCTTTACGCGTGTCTGGGACATTGTCTCTTGAACTCCCGACCTTCTGCCTGCTTCCGAATGCCCGGATTTGGAAACACATCGGAAGCACGCGGCAGAATATCAACGGCGTCAATATCGCATTCCGGCGCAGTCTGTTCAAGACGAAATGGCAGAAATCGTGGATTTTCGCAGTATATCATAAGTAAAAATATGGCTTGGTAAGGCTGAGGTCGTGAGTTCAATCCTCACCGGCAGCACCATTTTCTCTCGGAAATGAAGCGACGAGGCCGCCCGGCCGGGCGCCGCCCCTTCGGGGGCGCGGTGTGGCGTGAGAGGGAGCGGTCATCCGCCATAGCGGGCTTTCGCCCTTGACTCGGCCTGATGTTTCGATATTTCTCGAAATATCGACAGGGAGACGCCAATGAAGCGCTTGCACCTTCACGTCAGCGTTCCGGACATCGAACAGGCCGTCGCCTTTTACAGCACCTTGTTCAATGCCGATCCGTGCGTGCTGAAGCACGATTATGCCAAGTGGATGCTGGATGATCCGCGGGTCAATCTGGCCATTTCATCGCGGGCGCGTGCACTCGGCGTCGACCATGTGGGCGTCCAGGTGGAAAGCCCGGCCGAGCTCGGCGCGATGGCGGCGCGGCTCAAGGCGGCCGGCGCCGAAACGCTGGACCAGGAAGCAACGACCTGCTGCTACGCCAAATCCGACAAATCCTGGGTGACTGACCCCGCCGGGGTCCGCTGGGAGACGTTCTTCACCCATGGCGAGGCCACCGTTTATGGCGAGGACAGGATTCCGGACAATCGGGGCGCGAGCGCCTGCCGCGCGCCGAGCGATGTGACCGGCCCGGCCTGCTGCTGATGCTGCTGCCTTCGGCGGTGGAGGCGCTGTCCGCGCTCGCTCAGGCGCACCGGCTTGCGGTCTTCCGCCTGTTGGTGCGCGCCGGACCGGAGGGGTTGAGCGCCGGGGAGATCGCGCGCGAGGTGGGCGTTCGACCCAACACGCTCTCAACGCATCTGGCCATTCTCGAACGGGCCGGGCTGGCGGAGTCCCGTCGCGACGGACGTTCGATCATCTACACCGCGGGATACGGCCGGATGCGCGACCTGCTGGGCTTTCTTGTCGACGACTGCTGCGCGGGCGATCCCGAAATCTGCACGCCCGTCGCGGCGATGGCGCGCAGCTGCATCCCCGGATGATCCGCGCATTGCCGTGGGGTCGATCGGCAGCGCGCCCCGCTCGCGCTATTCCGGAAGGGCGCTTGCCCGTCCCCGAACCGCGTCAGCCCCGCGCATATTCTCCGACGCGCTGTTCGGCCTTGGTCGCGAACAGGTTGGCGAGTTCGTGATGGCGCTCCCGGGCGGCCTGGGTCACGGCCCGCATCGCCCGGCGCTGCTCCTCCGCCGCGCGGCGGCTATAGTAACGGAAATCCGATTCCATCGTCGTCGCCTTCCCCCTCCGACTCGGCGCGCATAGCACAGCCGGCACAGTTCATCGAATCGTCAGCCCCTTAGGACGCGCTCTTCAGGTTCAACGTCGCGCCCGCTCGACGATCATCTCAAGCACGGCGGGGTGGAGCGGCCGATCGAAGACGCAGCCGATCCGCGATCCGTCGCTCCACACCACGCGCGCGGCATAGGCTTCCAGCCCCGGAAGCCGCAGCCAGACATCGTCGTCCTTTGAAAATGGGAGGGACGTCTGGACGCAGAAGCCCTCGACCGACAGATCCTGGACCTGGACGCTCACGCTCGCGGCGCCCCGCGGGCGCAGCCCCGCGCCGAGATCGACCTCGATCCGGCGCGAGCGGCGGCCGATCGCATTGCGCGCCGGCGGCGCATGGGTGGAAAGCTCGCCGCGAATCAGCATCGGCCCATGCTCGAAACCCGAGCTCCAGGCGTCGAGATGGCTCACGGCCGCCGCCTGCGCGGCTGGACCGCCTCGGGCACGCTGAGCCCGACCGTGACGCCCCAGGCCTTGGCAAGACGCAGCTGGGCGGGACCGATGCCGTGCTGGGACGGCGCCGGCGCACGATAGCGATCGTCCCCCTTCGGCCCCTTGCGAAGCTGGACGAGCATTTCCTGCGCGTCGATCAGATGATCGAATTCCAGGCCGATCCGCCCGGCGGCAGCCCAGGCGACACGCGCCTGGATTTCGGTGCCGCCGCGGATGAAGACGACCTCGGTTCCGGGCCGCGGCGTGGCGGTGCATTCGATCAGCGCACCCTTTGGCGAAAGATCACGCAGACGCGCGGCGACCTCGCCGCCGGGCATGCGCAGCTTCGCGGCCAGCAGCACGCGCGCGCGCCGCGTCGCCCGCTGCCCGGTATCCATCTCCGCCCCGAAGGTCTCGACGCCCATTGCCGCTCCCTGCTCCTTGGGGGCGAAGGCTAAGCCCATGGGAACCAACATTTGGTAAACGACCGGCATCGCCGCTCCACGCTGGCAGATCGCCGTTGACGCGCCGGCCTGCGCGATTATGCCGCTGCGCCATGCGCTTCTTTTCGGACAATGCCGCGGCCGCCTGTCCCGAGGTCATCGCCGCCCTTTCCGCCGCCAACCGGCTCGACACCGCCTATGATGGCGATGAATGGAGCAAGCGGCTCGACGGCGCGCTGTCCGACCTGTTCGAACGGGAGGTCGAGGCGTTGTGGATCGCGACCGGCACGGCGGCGAACAGCCTTGCGCTGGCCGCTTTGTGCCCCTCGCACGGCGCCGTCCTGTGCCATCGCGACGCCCATATCCAGAACGACGAATGCGGCGCGCCGGAATTCTTCACGGGTGGCGCCAAGCTGCTCCTCGCCGAAGGCGACGGCGCGAAGGTGACCCCGGAATCGGTCGAAACGCTGATCGGCGGCATCCGCCGCGACGTGCATCAGGTCCAGCCGCACGCTTTGTCGATCACCAACGCGACCGAATATGGCCTGGTCTACACGCCGGCGGAAACGGCGGCGCTTGGCGAGCTCGCGAAACGGCACCGCATCGGCTTTCACGTCGATGGCGCCCGCTTCGCAAATGCGGTCGCGCGGCTCGGCTGCGCCCCGGCCGATCTCACCTGGCGCGCGGGCGTCGACGCGCTTTCCTTCGGTTTCGTCAAGAATGGCGGCCTTTCCGCCGAATGCCTCGTCTTTTTCACGCCCGGCCTCGCCGACGCCACACGCTATCGCCGCAAACGCGCCGGCCACCTCGCCTCGAAGGGCCGCTTCCTCGCCGCCCAGATCCTCGCCATGCTCGACGGCGATGTCTGGCTGCGCAACGCGCGCGCGGCCAATGCCGCCGCCGCGACGATCGCGGAGGCGGCGGGCAATCGCCTGATCCTTGCGGCCGAGGCCAACGAAGTGTTCATCAAGGTGAGCGCGGATGAGGCCGCATCACTCCGGGCTCAAGGCTTCGACTTCTACGACTGGGGCCCCGGCGAGGCGCGGCTGGTGACGAGCTGGGACAGCGATCCCGCCCATGTCGCGGCGCTCGCGTCGGCGATCCGGGCGCTATGAGCGATGCGGGCGCGGGCCTGCGCGACCCCAAGCTCCTCCTCCCCTTCATCCTGGTCACGCTGATCTGGAGCTCCACCTGGATCGTCATCAAGGGGCAGCTCGGGGTCGTTCCCGCGGTCTGGTCGGTCAGCTACCGGTTCCTGATCGCCGGCGCGGTGATGGCGATCGTCGCGCGCGCGGCCGGGATCTCGCTCCGCCTCGATGCGGGCGGGCACAGGCTCGCGATGCTCCTCGGCCTGCTCCAGTTCGTGATCAACTACAATTTCGTCTATGCGGCCGAACGCCACATCAATTCCGGCCTCACCGCGGTCGTCTTCGCGCTCCTGGTCGTGCCCAACGCCGTGATGGCGCGGCTGTTCTTCAAGGTGCCGGTCAGCGGTCGTTTCGTCGCCGGCTCGGCGGTCGCGATGGCCGGCGTCGCGCTTCTCTTCATCGATCAGCTGCGATCGGCCCCCGCCGGCGGCCGCGAGGCGCTGATCGGGCTTGGCCTCACGCTGGTCGCGGTGCTCGGGGCCTCGGGCGCCAATGTGATGCAGATCGCACCGGCCATGCGCGGCCGTGCGATCGCCGGAATCCTCGCCTGGGCCATGCTTTACGGCGGCTTCGGCGACGGGCTCTTCGCCTTGCTCACCAGCGGCGCGCCGGTCTTCGATCCGCGCCCCTCCTACTGGATCGGCCTGTTCTATCTTGGCGTGATCGCCTCCTCGCTCGCCTTCTGGCTCTATTACCGGATCATCCGCGTCATCGGCGCGGCCGAGGCCGCCTATTCGAGCGTCCTGATCCCGATCGTCGCCATGGCGATTTCGACCGCGTGGGAGGATTATCGCTGGACCCCGCTCGCCATCGCCGGCGGGTTTACGGCGATCGCCGGGCTCGTCACCGCGCTCGGCGCGCGCCGGCCGGTCAGCGTCGATGCCGCGGGGGATGCCGGATCGCAGCAACCTCTTCGGCGCTGAGCTGGCGCATCCCGACGACCGGGCAGCGATCCGGCTGGCCGAAGGGGCCCCGCGCGATCACTTCGGCGTCCGTGTCATGGCAGATCCAGCTCGATCCCGAACGCGAGCGCAGGCCCAGGCGGAAGTTGAGATCGATGTCCGGGCAGGTCCCCAGAATATCGAGCCGGTAGTAGCGGTTGCCGCCGACACGCACGTTGATCGCATCGCGCCCCGCCGAACTGTAGTCGACGACCGAGCGGACATTGAAACATTCGTCCCCGTGCGGCGCGGGCGCGGCGCTGCGAGCGAGGCCGGAGCTTGTCGACCCGGTGGCGGCGAGCAGGACGAGGGCGGGAAGAAGCGTGCGGAGAGGCATCATGGCAACCTCCTGATCTGGGCGGCGGGCATAACGCGCAAAGCGGCGATTTGGTTGAACCGCCCGACTCGTCGGGCCGCCGCGATTGCGTGCGCCGGCCGGCGAGCCTAGGTTCCGGACATGCTGGACGTCAACAAGACCACGGGCGCGCCGCCCGTCATCCGCCGCGAGGATTATTCTCCGCCCGACTGGCTCGTCCCCGACATCAGCCTGGATTTCCGGCTCGGGGCGGAGCGGACGATCGTCCGCGCGACGTTGCAGGTCCGCCGCAACGGCAGCCACCGACGGCCGCTGCTGCTCAATTCGGAGGTGGAGGCGATCCACCGCGTCACGCTGAACGGCGAGCCGGTCAATTACTGGTACGAAGATCAGGTGCTGCGCGTCCCGATCGAGGGCGAATCCGCGACCGTCGAGACCGAGGTCCGGATCGCGCCGCGCGCCAACACCCAGCTCATGGGCCTTTATGAATCGAACGTGATGCTGTGCACGCAGTGCGAGGCGCAGGGTTTTCGCCGCATCACCCCCTTCCCCGACCGGCCCGACGTGCTGTCGCGCTACAAGCTGCGGATGAGCGGCGACAAGGCGCTCTATCCGGTCCTGCTCGCCAATGGCGACCTGATTGCGTCGGGCGAGGGCGAAGAGGGCACCCATTGGGCCGAGTGGCACGATCCGTTCCCCAAGCCCTGCTACCTCTTCGCGATGGTGGCCGGCGACCTGGTCGCGAACCGCGATACGTTCACCACCATGTCGGGCCGCAAGGTCGATCTCGGCATCTGGGTGCGCGCTGGCGATCTTCCCAAGACCGCGCACGCCATGGCGAGCCTCAAGGCGGCGATGAAGTGGGACGAGGAGGTCTATGGGCGCGAGTATGACCTCGACATCTTCAATATCGTCGCGGTGGACGACTTCAACTTCGGCGCGATGGAGAACAAGGGCCTCAACATCTTCAACTCGCGTTACATCCTGGCCGACCCGGATACCGCGACCGACGCGGATTATGACGCCATCGCCGGCGTGGTGGCGCACGAATATTTCCACAACTGGTCGGGCGACCGCGTCACCTGCCGCGACTGGTTCCAGCTGAGCCTCAAGGAGGGCTTCACCGTCTTCCGCGACCAGAGCTTCTCGGCCGACATGGGCAGCCATGCGGTGAAGCGGATCGAGGACGTGAAGATGCTTCGCGCCGCCCAGTTTCCGGAGGATGCAGGGCCGCTCGCCCATCCGGTGCGGCCCGATTCCTATATCGAGATTTCGAACTTCTACACCGCGACCGTCTACAACAAGGGCGCCGAGGTCATCAGGATGATGCACACCATCCTCGGCCCCGAGCGGTTCCGCGCGGGTACCGACCTCTATTTCTCGCGCCACGACGGCCAGGCGGTGACGTGCGAGGATTTCGTCAAGGCGATGGAGGATGCGAGCGGCGTCGATCTGTCGCACTTCCGCTTGTGGTACAGCCAGGCCGGCACGCCGCGGATCAAGGCGCGGCTGGTGAACCGGGCCGGAGGCGTCCACGTCGCGCTGGAGCAGGAGGTGCCGCCGACGCCGGGCCAGCCGGTCAAGCAGCCGATGCCGATCCCGCTGAGGATCGCACTGCTCGACGAGGCGACCGGACGGCCGACCGACGAGCGGCTGATCGTGCTCGACAAGGCCAGCGACGAGATCGCTCTCGATGGCGCGCCGGCGCGCCCCGTCCTGTCGATCAATCGCGACTTTTCGGCGCCCGTCATTGTCGAGACCGATCGGAGTGCGGTCGACCTCGCCTTCCTGTCCGCGCACGACGACGATCCGTTCGCCCGCTACGAGGCGATGCAGCAGCTCATGCTGGACACGCTGACCGCGGCGGTCTCGACGGGCGGGGCCGATCACGCCCCGGTGATCGAGGCGGTCCGCCAGACGCTCACCGATGCGAATCTCGATCCCGCCTTCATCGCGGAGGCTGTGCTGCTGCCCAGCGAATCCTTCATCGGCGATCGCATGGCGGTGGTCGATCCGGAGGCGATCCGGGCGCGGCGCGAGGCGCTGCGAGCGGATCTCGGCAGGACGCTCGAGCCGCTGTGGCGCGATGCCTACCGGGCCCATGTCGCCAATCGCTACGCCTATAATCCGGCGGCCAAGGGCGCCCGCCGGCTGAAGACGATCGCGCTCGGCTATATCGCGGCGACCGGCGCGCCGGACGCGGCGGCGCTGGCCAAGCGGCAATATGACGAATCCGACAACATGACCGATCGCCAGGGCGCGCTCGGCGTGCTCGTCAACGGCTATTCCGCCGAGCGCGATGCGGCGCTCCAGGCCTTTTACGAACGCTACCGGACCAATGGCCTTGTGCTCGACAAATGGTTCACGACCCAGGCGTTGTCGACCCGCGACGATGTGCTCGATCAGGTCGAGGCGCTGGCCGGGCATCCCGATTTCACGCTGGCCAATCCGAACCGGCTGCGCTCGCTCGTTGCCGCCTTCTCGGTCAACCAGCGCGCGTTTCACGATGCGTCCGGCCGGGGCTACCGATTCCTTGCCGACATGATCCTGGCCGAGGACAAGCTCAATCCGCAGACCGCGGCCAAGCTGGTGCCGCCGCTCGGCCGCTGGCGCCGCTTCGACGAGGGCCGCGCCGCGCTGATGAGGGCCGAGCTGGAGCGGATGGTCGCGACGCCCGGCCTCAGCAAGGATGTGTTCGAACAGGCCTCGAAGAGCCTCGCCTGAGCTCAGGCGGCCGCGAAGAACATCAGGTGGACCAGCCGGCCATTGTCCGGCCGGTCGCCGAAGCCGGCGCCGGAATTGTGGAACATCCACGGGCTGAACAGAAGCAGCCGGTTGAAGCGCATCGGCGCGGTGAAGCTGCGCTCCCATCGCGACGGCTTCAGCGTATCCTGGTTGACCACCTCCTCGACGAGCCGGTTGGGATCGTCATAGCCCGCGCGGACCATGTCCAGCCGGTCCTCCGGCACGCGATCGAGACCGGTTCGCCGATGCCGGTAGAAATCGGTGCCGCCGCGGCAATGTTCGGGAAGCGTGAGGAAGAGGATCCCCGAATAGAAGCACGGATCGATATGGACCCCGGACCGGCCCTTCTCCCGCGCGAGCGTCAGCCGGCAATGGCCGTGGCTGGTGCCCGGTTGCGGCCGGACGGGGCGCCCGATCAGCCTTGCCACCGCATCGTCGAGCCCGCCGATCGCGAGCGGCCGGGTCGACAGCAGGCCCGGATAATTGCCCTTCTTGAAGCCGGGATCGTAATCGAGCGCGAGCGCGGCCTGGCGCGCGGCCATCGGGTCGGCCAGGAAATTGTCGACGATCAGGACGGACGGCAGCATCGCGCGAAGCTATAAGCTTCGGCGCGCACGGCAAGGGCCAAACGCGTCAGTCGCGGTACACCTGCTCCGCCGCCGCTTTCAGCGCCTCCATCGCGATCCGATAGGGGCCGGGGCCGTGGCTGATCCGGGCGACGCCAGCCTGCGCGACCGCGTTCGCCTCCGGGGCGCCGGGAAAGGCCATGAAGTTGACCGGTAGTGGCGAGGCGGAGCAGACCCGTTCGAGCAATCTCAGATCGACGAGGCCGGGCACGAAGAAGCCGCTTGCACCCGCTTCGGCATAAGCGCCGGCGCGCTCGATCGCGGCATCGACCTTCGCATCGTCGTGCGTGTCGGCACTCGCCTGAAGGAAGATGTCGGTGCGCGCGTTGATGAAGAAATCCGGACCCACGGCCGCGCGCGCGGCGCGGATGCGCGCCGCCTGATCGGCGGGCGCATGGAGGCCCTCGCCGCCAACGATCTGATCCTCGAAATTGCAGCCGACGGCGCCCGTCTTGGCAAGCCAGGCGAAATGCTCGCCCAGCCCCGACGGATCGGTCGCATAGCCGCCCTCGAAGTCGATCGTCACCGGCAGATCGACGGCGGCGACGATCCGCGCCGCATTGTCGATGGCGAGGTTGATCGGCAACGCCTCGGCATCGTCGAAGCCGTTGGCCGCCGCGACCGACCAGCTTCCGGTCGCGATCGCCTTCGCCCCCGCCAGCGCCACGGCGCGCGCGCTGCCCGGATCCCAGGCGTTGAACAGGATCAGCGGATCGCCTGGCACATGGAGCGCGGCAAAGGCGCGGGCTTTGGCGGCCATATCGGTCATCACATCCTCCCCCGATGCCGCGGCGAGATATCCACCCTGGCGGGCGCCGCCCTCAATGCACGAAGCGCGCGACGACGTCGCGGTAGGAGCGGCTCACCTTCACCTGGCTGCCGCTGTCGAGCACCAGGAAGCATTCGCCATTGGTGTGCGGCTTCACCTGGCGGACCTGATCGAGATTGACGATGGTCGAACGGTGGACGCGCTGGAACCGGCGCGGATCGAGCCGCTTTTCCAGGTCCTTCATCGTCTCGCGAAGGATCAGCGTGTTATCGCCCGTCTTGATGCACATATAGTCGCCGGCGGCCTCGACGCTCTCGATCGTATCGACATCGACGCGGAAAATCTGGCCGCGATCCTTGATGTTGATCATCCGCTCGTAGCGGCTGGCGGCGTGGGCGTCGTCGCCGGTCGCGGCCTCGACATTCTCCATCGCCTCGGGCGCGACCTCGGCCAGCACCTCCTTGAGCGCAGCCACCTCCTCGGCGCCGCGCTTCTCGGCAAGGCGCTGGCGCACGCGGTCCATCGTGTCGGCCAGCCGGGCTTCCTCGACCGGCTTCATCAGATAGTCCACCGCATCCGCCTCGAACGCGCGCAACGCATGGTCGACATAGGCGGTGACGAAGACGAAGAGCGGCGGCTCGACCTCCATCAGGCCCTGGATCACGGAAAAGCCGTCGAAGCCCGGCATCTGGATGTCGAGGAAGACGAGATCGGGCTTGTGCGTCTTGATCGACCGGATCGCCTCGCGTCCGTTCGAGCAGGTATCGATGATCTCGACATCCTCATGCGCCTGGAGGCGCAGTTGCAGGCCCTGAATGGCCAGCGTCTCGTCGTCCACCAGGATGGTGCGGATGGTCATTTCGGCTCCTCGGCTGTTTCGATCTGATAGGGAATTTCGATGAAAACGCGGAAGCCCCCCGTAATGTCCGACTGTGTCTCGAAACGATGGTTGTCGCCATAGGCCTGCGCCAGGCGGTCGCGAATGTTCGCCAGCCCGACGCCGGTCGATTGCTCGGCGCGGGTCTGATAGGCGGCGTCGGCGCCGGGACCGGTGTCGACGACGGTGATGGCGACCCGGTCGCCCTGGCGGCGCGCCTGGATCGCGATGTCGGCCCCCTCCTCCTGCGGCGTGACCGCATATTTGATCGCATTTTCGATGAGCGGCTGAAGCAGCAGCGAGGGAAGCAGGGCGCCTTCCGCATCGGGATCGACCTGGAAATGCGGACGCAGCCGCTCCTCGAAGCGCATCTTCTCGATCTCTAGGTAGAGCTTCAACGTCTCGATCTCCTGCGCCACCGTGACGCGCGCGATCGATTCGTTGACCAATGTGTAGCGCAGGAAGGACGACAGCCGCGACAGCATGGCGTTGGCGCGATCGGTCTGCTTCAGGAGCACGAGGGTCGAGATGGAATTCAACGTATTGAAAAGGAAGTGCGGATTGAGCTGGTAGCGAAGCATCGCGAGTTGGGCGTTGGACGCGGTGCTTTCAAGCCGCAGCAGCCGATCGGTCTGTTCCTCGAGCAGCAGGTAGAAATTGATGCTGTAATAAAGGGCCGACCAGGCGATGAGCAGGGTCACGGTCAGGATGATCGCGCCGAGAAACCGGACTCCCTCCGGGCGGCTGCCGGGCTGGATGAAGGTCGCGTAGCTCCACGTCTCGATCGCGGAGAAGGCGGCGGCGGCGACGACCACGATCAGGATCGATCCCGCCCAGGTGAAGATTTCCCGCATCCGGATCAGCCGGCGGAACGCCGCCGCCATGAGCAGCGTGATCGAATAACCGGTCGCGGTCAGCAGCAGCGTGTGGAGCATGTAGCTCCACTCCATCGCATTGGCGAGGCCGGTGAGCGTGCGGAGCACGAAATAGCCGCTCCAGCCGACGGTCTGGAGCGTCCAGAAGGCCCGGTTCTTGTCCTCGAAAAAGGGGCGGCCGCGCAGCCGGAACGGATTGGGCTGCTGCGGAGCCTCGCCGGTCAGCGGCGCCGCGGGCGCGGCGGCGGCGATGGGGGCGGCGCTATTGCTGGCCACTTGGGGCGGAACCCTCTCCTGCCGACGTCGTCGCCCTTCTACCGGGGAGAACGACCATCGACCAGTCTCCCTGATCCGTGACCCAGGTCGCGACGGCCCGGCGGACATCTTCCGCGGTCAGCCCGCGATAATCGGACAGATAGTCGCGGACCCGCGCGATCTGGCGTGGATCGCTGTCCCACCCTTCGAGCGCCGCGACCCAATAGGCGTTGGTCGCCAGCCGGCGCTCGATTCCGCTGATCACCGGATTCTGCGCGCGGGCGAATTCGTCGGCCTCGACCGGATGGGCGGCAAGATCGGCGACGATGGCGCGCGCGATGCGGAAAAAGGTCGCCACATTGTCCGGCTTCACCTCTGCCGCGGCGAAGAAGACGCCCCAGTTGGGGAAGGTCTCGGACGCGTTGTGGGTGGCGTTGGGCGAATAGGTCGCCCCCTCGCGCTCGCGCAGCTGTTCGAACAGGCGCGCCTGGAAGATGTTGGCGGCGAGCGCGAGCGCGCGCTGGTCGCGGACATTGTCGAGGCCGCCGAAGGTGGTCCAGCCGATCGCCGCGAAGGCCTGGTCGGGATCGCCGCGATGCGTGAAGGTGACCGGCGTCGGATTCGGCGCGGGCGGGCGGATCGCGGCCGGATCGGGCGCGACCGCGGGCTCGGGCCGCGTCGGCAGCGCGGCGACGGTGGGCAGCATCGCCGCAACCGCATCGTCCAGGCTGACGTCGCCGACGATGATCGCATGGACCGGCCCCTCGGCGAGCAGCGGCGCATAGAAGGCGCGGAACTGGTCGGGCGTCGCCGCGGCGATCACGTCGCGCTCGACCGGGGCGACGCGTTTGTCGTTGGGCCTCAGGAAGCCGCGCAGCTCGCGCCCGGCGCGCGCCGATGCGGAGGCATATTGGAGATCGTAGCTCGACAGCGTCTCGTTCTGCGAGCGCGTGAAGAGCCGCGGATCCCAGCCCGGATCGGCCAGCTTGGTGGCGAGCAGCCTGAGCTCGTCGGGAAGGTCGGGCGCGCTCGTCTGGCTGCCGAGGACGAAGGCGTCGTCGTCGATCGTGAAGCCCATGCCGATCCGCCGCCCGGTCAGCATCCGCTGGAGGCCCTCAAGGTCGATGTCGGCAACGCCCGAGGCCGCGACCAGGGTCTGCGCCCAGGCAAGGCCGGGCCGGTCGGGCGACAGGCCGGAAATGCCCCGGCCGAAGCGCAGCCGTACCTCGACCACGCCATGATCGAACTCGGTATGCTTGAACGTCAGCGTCGATCCGTTGGCGAAGGTGACGATGGTGACGCCCATGTCGGCGATCTCGCGCCGCGAGACCTCCCGTCCCGGCGGGCCGAGCCGTGGAAGATCGTCGAAGGAGACGGCGCGGGCGGCGGTGCGCTGGGCCGGCGCGGCGGCGCGGGCGGCGGCGAGCGCCTGCGCGAGCGCAGTCTCGCCCCCGGCCACCGGCGCCGCGGTCGCGACCAGCAGCCGCGGCCCCGATCCCTCGAACAGCCGGTGCAACGCGGCCTGGACCACCGCCGGCGTCATCGCCGGCACGTTGCGGATGAAATTGTCGCGCACGGTGGCCGCGCTCGCGACCAGCGACCCGTTGTCGATCGCCCCGACCATGCGGTCTGCGAAGGTCTGCGACATGGCGGTCGGCTCGGTCTGGACGGCGGCGTCCACGGCGGTCCGCAGATTGGCGATCTCGCGCTCGATCTCGTCCGCCCCCGGCGGCGTCTGGAGCGCATCGGAGAGGATCGCATAGGCCTCGTTCAGCGCCGACTGCCAATCCTCGCGCGCGCGCACCTGAAGCATCGTCGTGTCCGCCACGTCGCGTTCGCGCGACGCGCCGATCGAGGCGCTGATATAGGCCGATGTGCCGCGCGCATGCGCCTCGAGCCGGCGGTTGACGATCGCCGCGGCCAGCGTCTCGGCGGTGAAGTCGCGCTCCCGCGCCTGGGTCAGCGGCTGATCGTCATGCGGCCGCACCCAGCCGACGATCGCGGTCGCCGGCGTGCCCGGATAGGCCATGTTGGCGACGGTGCGCGACGGATCGGTCGGGCGCCCGAAATCGGGGTCCGACGGCGCCGGGCCAACGCCCTGCCAATCGCCGAAGCGGGCGCGCAACAGCTCTTCCATCATCGCCGGATCGGCATCGCCGACCATCACCACCGTCGCCCGCTCGGGCCGGTACCAGCGGTGATAGAAGGCGCGCAGCCCTTCGGCGGTCGCGGCGTTGAGCGTCTCGTCGGTCCCGATCGGATCGCGCGCCGCATAGCGCAGCCCGCTGTACATGAGCGGCTGGAGCGTCTCCTGGAAGCGCACCGCGATCTCCGGCCGCCGGCGCTTTTCGGCAAGCACCACCGGACGTTCCGCCGCGACCGCCTCGGGATCGATCCGCGCGCGCTCCATCATGTCGGCGAGGACCTGGAGGCTGGTGTCCAGGCTGGCCCGATCGGCGTGCGGCAGATCGAGCTGATAGACGGTGTCGGTCGCGTCGGTCTGCGCGTTGGTGTCGCTGCCGAAGCTGGCGCCGAGACGCTCCCAGGTCAGACGCGCCTGATCGCCCGGAAAATGCTCGGTGCCGCGAAACGCCATATGCTCCATGAAATGGGCCCAGCCGCGCTCGTTGTCGGCTTCCTCCAGCGAGCCGGCGTCGATGCGGATCCGGATCGAGACCTGCCCGGCGGGCCGCGCATTCCGCCGGATCGCGTAGCGCAGCCCGTTGGGGAGCGTCCCGAACCGCCAGCTCGGATCGCGCGCGATATCGCTGCCGCGATAGAGCCAGTCGGCATCTCCCCGTGCCTGCGCCTGGACGGGCGCGCTCGCCCCGCCCTGGGCGAAAGCAGGAATGGGGGCGGCGAGACAGGTGGCGAGTGCGAGGATCAGCGCGCGAATGCGTATCATTGCGGGTCTTTCTGAGGCGGACCGCGGCGAAAGTCGAGCCTCGGCCGTCGCCCGCGTCCTTCGCCGGCTCACCTTGACCCTTGATGAACGGACCGCCGCGCGGCGCCGGCTCAGACGCCCTGCATGAAGCTGTCGCAGCTCGCCGGATCGCCGCTCTGGAAACCCTGTGTCAGCGCCTGCTGGCGCTGCGCGGACGTGCCGTGGGTGAAGCTTTCGGGGACGACCACGCCCTGCGCCGCGCGCTGCAGCGTGTCGTCGCCGATCGCGGCGGCGGCGCGAAGCCCCTCTTCGAGATCGCCTTCGTCGAGCGAGGCGCGCTCGCTCGCCGCCCAGACACCGGCATAGCAATCCGCCTGCAATTCCATGCGGACCTGGAGCGCATTGCCCTGCGCCTCGCTGGCATTCTGCTGGGCCGCGCGGATGCGGTCCGCGGTGCCAAGCAGGGTCTGGACATGATGGCCGACCTCATGCGCGATCACATAGGCCTCGGGGAAATCGCCGGGCGCGTGGAAACGCTGCGTGAGCTCCTGGAAGAATTCGAGGTCCAGATACACCCGGTGATCGGCGGGGCAGTAGAACGGCCCCATCGCGCTCTGCGCCGCCCCGCAGCCGGAGCGGGTGCCGCGCTGGTAGATCACCATCTTCGGCACCTCGTAGCGCCGGCCGATGCGCTGGAACAGCTCGGTCCAGCGATCCTCGGTCGATGCCAGCACCTGGCAGGCGAAATGCGCCTCCGGAGTCGATTGGCAGCCCTGGGCGGCGCTCTGCGTCGGAGCGGGAGCGCCGGCCGGCCCCACCGCCTGCTGGCCGCCGCCGCCAAGGCTGCCGAGCCCGCCGAAGATGAACAGGCCGATCAGCAGCACGACGACGCCGCCGATGCCGAAACGGCTGAAGACGAAGCTGAACAACAGCCCCGCCATGCCGCCGCCCATCCCGCCGCCACCGAGACGCAAGCCTCCGCCCGACCCGTCGTCACCGCGGAATTCCACATTGTCGCTTGATCGCCGGTCGTCGAAACGCATCTCACCCTCCGGTCGCGGACATGCTGCACCGCGGAAAATTACAGCCTTGCAACTTGCATAACATCCCCGGGAGCGCGAGGGGAGCCGCAATGGCCAACTCGTCCGCCCCCCGCCGCCGCCGTGCCCGGACGCCGGAGCGGTTGCCGCTGCCCGATCAGGTCGTCCTCGTCCTGCAGGGCGGCGGCGCGCTCGGTGCCTATCAGGGCGGCGTCGTCCAGGGACTCGCCGACAAGGGGATCGACGTCGACTGGATCGCCGGCATCTCGATCGGCGCGATCAATGCCGCGATCGTCGCCGGCAATCCGCCCGCGCACCGCGTCGGGCAGCTTCGCGCCTTTTGGGAGGAGGTCACCGCCGCCCTGCCCTCGCTGCCCTTCGTCGGCGGTGGGGAGTGGCGCGAGTGGGTCCACCTTGCCTCGGCCGGCTTCGTCGCAATGCAGGGCGTGCCGGGCTTCTTCACGCCGCGCCTGCTCAACCCGCTCATGGCGCCGTCGGGGACGGCGGGCGCGCTCAGCTTCTACGATTCGGCGCCGCTCGCGAAGACGCTCGACAAATATGTCGACTGGGATCGGCTCAACAGCGGCGCGCCGCGCCTGTCGATCGGCGCCGTGGACGTCGAATCGGGCAATTTCCGCTATTTCGACACCGCCACCGACCGGATCGATGCGCGCCACGTCATGGCGTCGGGCGCCTTGCCGCCAGGGCTGCCGCCGGTCGAGATCGACGGCGCCTTCTACTGGGACGGCGGCCTCGTCTCCAATACGCCGCTGTCCTACGTCCTCGACAATCAGCGCGAGGAGATGCTGGTGTTCCAGGTCGACCTCTTCTCGGCGCGCGGCGCGATGCCCGCGACGATCATGGACGTCTATGCGCGCGAAAAGGATATCCGCTATTCCAGCCGCACCCGCGCGATCACCGATCAGCTGCTCGCGCTGCGAAAGGCGCGCGAGGCGGTGCAGCGCCTGCTCGACAAGCTGCCGCCCGAATTCGCCGAGGATCCCGATTACCAGCGCGTCGCCCGCCTCGCCGCCGAGCGGCCGGTGAACATCGTGCACCTCATCTATCGCAAGCACGGCTGGGAAGGCGGCGCGCGCGACTTCGAATTCTCCCGCGACACGATGGAGCATCACTGGCGCGAAGGCCTCGCCGCGCTCGCCGAGACGATGCGCCACGACGCCCTGCTCGCCCGAAACATCGTCGACGGCCGCACCGCCGCCTTCGATCTCGCCAACTAGAAAGGACGGATTTCCATGTTCCTCAAAGGCAAGACAGCCCTCGTCACCGGCTCCACCTCGGGGATCGGCCTCGCTTATGCCAAGGCGCTCGCCGGGGCCGGCGCGAACGTCGTCATCAACGGCTTCGGCGATCCCGCCGACATCGAGAAGGAGCGCGCCGGGCTAGAGCGCGACCATGGTGTCCGTGCGCTCTACAGTGGCGCCGATCTCACCAGGCCGGACGAGATCGAGGCGATGATGAAGGCCGCCGCCGACGCCTTCGGCGCGGTCGACATCCTGATCAACAATGCCGGGACGCAGCATGTCGCGCCGGTGGATCAGTTCCCGGTCGAAAAATGGGACCTCATCATCGCGCTCAACCTCACCGCCGCCTTCCACGCGACGCGGCTGGCCGTGCCCGGGATGCGCGCGAAGAAGTGGGGCCGCATCATCTCCACCGCCTCGGCGCACAGCCTGGTCGCGAGTCCGAACAAGTCCGCTTATGTCGCCGCCAAACACGGCATTGCCGGCTTTACCAAGACGGTGGCGCTGGAGACCGCGACCGACGGGATCACGGTGAACTGCATCAGCCCCGGCTATGTCTGGACGCCGCTGGTCGAAAACCAGATTCCGGACACGATGAAGACGCGCGGCCTCACCCGCGAGCAGGTGATGAACGACGTGCTGCTCGCGGCCCAGCCGACGAAGGAGTTCGTCCAGCCCGAACAGGTCGCGGCGCTGGCCTTGTTCCTCTGCAAGGACGAGGCGGCGGCGATCACCGGCGCCAACCTGTCGATCGACGGCGGCTGGACGGCGGCCTGAAAACGGGAAAAGCGGTCGCGCCGGGCGGGGCCGGGGCGCGACCGCTTTCGTTGCCTGTGCGCTACTGGCTCGAAATCTCCGAGATCGCGAGCGTCGCCGGCTCCAGGCGAGCATTGCCATAGGTGCCGACCCAGATGTCGTACTGGCCGGACTGCGGATTGTTGAACCGCACCATCGGATTGAGCCCGCGCTCACCGCTGTCGTCGTCGCAATACCAGCGGCCATCGGGCGCGTTGACGACGAGCGTCGTGTCGGCGTTCGAATCGACCGAGATGATCAGCGGATAGCGACCCCGCGTGTAGCGGACGCGCACGTCGGGCGCATTGGCGATGAAGCCGCGGCACGAGCTGCTGATCGACGAGGCGTCGATGTCGCCGCCCGACTGGAGATCGATGGTCTGCGGATCGGGCGCGAACCCCGAATCGAGCGTCAGGGTCGTATAGGTCGGATCCAGGCGATAGTCCTGCGCCCCCGCCGGGACCGCGGCGACGGCCGCGGTGGCGAGAACGGCGAAAAATGTCTTCATCGACATGCCACTTTCTCCCTCAAATCGAAGCGTGCAGCCGACGCCCCCGCCCTCTGGGTGCAATAGCCGGCCCGCTCGATCAAGCGCCTTGTCGCTGGAATTGCTCGCCTGGGCGCGCGCCGCGACGAAAGCCGCGATTTGCGCGACGAAGACGGAGGGGCCCCTTAGAAGTCGCTCCAATAGGTGCGCGACAGCGGAAGGCTGAGGACGCGCCCGACCCGCGCGAGCGCCGCCTGCACCTCCGGGCGATCGCGCAGCGCCGCCAGCCGATCGTAGATCGGTCCGGTCTGGGCGCTGCCGCGGGCGAGCTGATAATCCTGCAGCGCGAGGATCATCGCCTGCGGATCATTGCCCTGAAGCTGGCTGACCAACAGCGCTGCCGCATCGTCGTCGCGGCCGAGGCAGAGATAGGTGCGCATCAGCGCCGTCGGGTTGAGATCCGGCCGCGCCGCGAGCCGCTCCACCTGCGGCGCCGCCTCCGCCGGCCGTCCGAGCCCGGCGAGCGCACAGGCGATCGAGGAGGCGATCCAGGTCTGGCCGAAGGCGCTCGCCCGACGTTCCGAATCGCGATCGAGCCTTGAGGCCTGGTCGAGCGCATCGCCGTAGCGGCCGGCCTCCCACAGCATCAGCGAATAGTTGATCGCCGGGCCGAGCAGCGCCGCATTGTCGTCCAGCGAAAGGCCCGCCAGCCGTCGCATCAAGGCCAGCGCATCGCCCTGCCGGCCCAGCGCGACCATCGCATAGGCCGCCTCGTTGATCAGCCACATGCCCTCCTCGCTCCCCGCGACGGTCGCGCGCACGTCGCGGATGAAGGGCTGGAGCAGCGCCAGCGCATCGGCATCGCGGCCGAGCCCACGCAGATAGCGCACGCGATCGAGGATACGGCGGGGATCGGCGGGCGCGGATGCGAGGGCGCCGGCGGTCTCGCGGTCCTGCAGCTCGAGCGCGCGTTGCAGCATCGCCATCCGGTCGGTGCCGGGCGCGAGCAGATCGTCGTAGCGCTTGCCGACGATCAGCGACAGGGTCGCGGCCGGCGTCACGATCGAGGCGGCATAGTCCGCCGCCGCCGGGCGGTCGTCATTGGCGAGCCGGTCGTCCAGCAGGATCGTCCGCAGCGTATCGGTCATGTCGGCATCGCCGTCGCCCGGCCAGCCGATGCGGAACAGCGCCGCCGCGAGCCGCGCCCGGAGCGCCTCCTCATGGTCGGACTTCAACTGGCCCAGCAGGCCCGCCATCGCCCCGCGATCGATCATCCCGCGCAGCGTTCCCCAGCCGGTGCCGGAGACGTTCCGGCTCGCCGCCTCGATCGTGCGGACGATCAGCGCCTTGTCCTCCATCGCGGCCGCGGCGACCAGCGGCGCGCCGTAGAGCTGCGGGTCTCGCGGGCGGGAGTCGAGCAGCTGATCCGCCATCTCCCGCGCCTCGTCCCGGCGCTGCGCCCCGGTGAGGGCGAGCAGGCGCAGCGTCCGCACCGCCGCCACCGCGTCCGCGTCGGTCGGCAGGCTCGGCCCGGCGAGGTCGAGATCGCCCAGGATCGCGCGGGCATAATCGGCATCGCGCACCAGCCGCTGCGTATCGGCGGTCGCGATCGCGCGGCGGGCGGCATCGAGCGCGGCCGGGTCGGGCGCGGCCGGGGCCGCCGGAGCGGCGGCGCCGGGTGGCGGCGCGTCCACCGTGGGCACGGTCTGGTCCGGCGTCGGCGTCGGCGTCGGCGTCGGCGTCGGCGTCGGCGCTGCGGGCTGGTCCTGGCCCATCACAGGGCTTGCAAGCGCAAGCACCAGGCCTGCGATCGGGAGCGGAAGTCTCATCCCTGATTTTCCTAACGCCCACCACCGCGAGCGCAACCCGCCTCGCCCAATCGTCTTGCCCTCGGCGCCGGGCTGACGCATGTCTGGCGCGATGAGCGCCGCCTTTCTCGCCGCCCTGCTGCTGTGCGCCGGCCAGCCGCCCGAGACGGCATCGTCGGCTCCGCAGCTGACGCCCGACGTGCCGTGCCAGCCGCCAAGCGCGAACTGGCACCGCGCGATCACCGAAGACGATGCCGCCCGGCTTCGCCAGATCCGCAGCGCCTGGGTCGAGGCGCTGGCGCAGGCTCGCGGCGACCATGCGGCGGAGGTCGCGGCCGGCGGCGCGTTGCTCGATCCCGATTCGGCGCTGCTCGGACCGGCGCCCCCGCCGGGCGAATATGACTGCCGCACGATCAAGCTCGGCACGCAGGCGACCGGCGGCCTCACCTATGTCGATTATCCCCGGTTCCGCTGCCGGATCGCGGCGCGTTCGGGCGGCTCGCTGAGCTTCGTGCGCCTGAACGGGTCGCAGCGCCCGATCGGCCGGCTCTTTCCCGACACGACCCGGCGGATGGTCTTCCTCGGCACCGTCCAGCTGGGGGACGAGCAGCGCGCCTATCGCTATGGCGCCGATACCGACCGCGATGAGGTCGCCGTGCTGGAGAGAATCGGCGAGAGCCGGTGGCGGCTCGTCTTTCCGCGCCCGCACTTCGAATCACGGCTCGACATCATCGAGCTGGTCCCACGCGTGAATTAGCACCATCGAAGGGGGCCGAACGATGCGACACGCCTTTCTTGCCGCCATCCTATGGGGATCCGCCATGACGAGCCCGCTCGCCGCCCAGCCGCCCGCGAACGCCGGGCTTGCCGAGGCCATAAGGGGCGACATGCCCGATCTGATGGCGCTCTACCGCGATCTCCATCAGCATCCCGAATTGTCGATGCAGGAGACTCGTTCGGCCGGCCTGCTCGCCGCCGAGGCGCGGCGGCTCGGCTTCGCGGTCACCGAGCATGTCGGCGGGACGGGCGTCGTCGCGGTGATGGAGAACGGGCCGGGGCCGGTGGTGCTGCTGCGCGCCGACATGGACGCGCTTCCCGTCGCCGAACAGACCGGCCTTCCCTTCGCCAGCGCGGCGCGCGGCACGACGCGCGAAGGCCTCGCCACCGCGATCATGCACGCCTGCGGCCATGACACCCACATGGCGACCTGGGTCGGAACGGCGCGGCGGCTGGCGGCGATGAAATCGCAATGGTCGGGGACGCTCGTGATGATCGCGCAGCCGGGCGAGGAGACCAGCCAGGGCGCCGCCGCGATGATCGCCGACGGCCTCTTCACCCGCTTCCCGCGCCCCAATGTCGCGATCGCCTTCCACGACGCCGCGACGCTGCCGGCGGGAATCATCGGCTATGCGCCCGGGCCGGCGATGGCGAATGTGGACAGTGTCGATCTCACGGTCCGCGGCGTCGGGGGCCACGGCGCCGCGCCGAACACGACCCGCGACCCGATCGTGCTCGCCGCGCGGATCGTGACCTCGCTCCAGACGCTGGTCAGCCGCGAGCTGGACCCGCTCGATTCGGCGGTCGTCACCGTCGGCAGCTTCCAGGCCGGCACCAAGCACAACATCATCCCGGACGAGGCGCGGCTGCTCATCACCGTGCGCAGCTACACGCCGGAAATCCGGCGGCAGCTGCTCGACGGCATCGCGCGGATCGCCCGCGGGGAGGCGATCGCCGCCGGCCTTCCCGAGGATCGGATGCCCGAAATGACGGTGCGCGAGGCCGAGGCGACGCCGGCCACCGTCAACACCGACGCCATCACGCAGAGCACGACGGCCCTCTTCCGCTCGCATTTCGGCGAGGATCGCGTGCGCGCCACCCGACCGGTGATGGCCGGCGAGGATTTCGGCCGCTACCGGCTCGCGGTGCCGGGCATGGAAAGCCTGCTCTTCTGGGTCGGCGGGGTCCCGCAGGATCGGTGGGACGCCGTGCGGGGGGATCCGGCCCAATTGCCTTCGCTGCACAGCCCGTTCTGGGCGCCGGACGCCGAAAAGGTGATCTCCACGGCCACCGAGGCGATGACGGTGGCCGCGCTTGGCGCGCTCGGCCGCCGCTGAACGCGCGGAACCACCGGCCCGGCCCGCGCGCTGTAGGGCGCATGACTAGTCCGCAACGAGCGCCGGAATCCGCCACGTGAAACCCCACGAGCTTCGCCGAATGCGGATTCTCGCCGGCGTGATGTTGATGGTTGCGCTGGTCGGGATCGCCTTGGTCGGTCGCGGATCGGGGCCACGGGTGGATCCGCCCGTCTCGCCGACGGTGCTCAACCATATCGCCCAGAAGAACGAGAATGCCGCCCGCGCCGCCGCGGCCGAAACCCGCGCCCGGGCCGGCCTGCCGCCGAGCCCCAGGCTCGCCGCCAACGCGCAATAGCCCGCTAGGCAGGGCGGACGGCGCGCTTTAGCGTCGGTGCCGGGAGGCGGAATGCTGACAGGGCTGGATACGGGATACGAGGGCAAGTTCGATTTCCCGCGCTGGCGCGGTCCGCCGACGACGCCCTGGATGCTTGCCACCGTGCCGCGGACCGGCAGCACCTGGCTGAGCCACCGGCTCTGGGCCACTGGCTGTCTCGGCGCGCCGCTCGAATATCTGAACTTCGAGGCGGGCGGCCCTTATACATTCGCCAATGGCGCGCCTTCGCTCCAGCAGGAGCTCTGGCGATCTCTCCTTGCGCGCCGGACCTCGCCCAACGGCGTGTTCGGGGTCAAATGCTTCCCGGCGCAGCTCGAGGCGCTGGTGGCGGCAAACCCGGCGCTGCTCGATGACGTGCTCGCATTGCTCCTGCCGCGCGGCGGGCCGAAGCGAATCGTCTACCTCGTCCGCCGGGACCGCGACGCCCACGCCGCCTCCTATGCCCGCGCAACTTTGTCCGGCGTGTGGCGCAAGGAGCAGGAAAGGGACGGCGCCGCCCCCGCTTATTCAGCCGATGCGGTGGACACCGCGATGCGCTGGATCGACGCGCAGGCCGCGGCCTGGGAGGCGATGTTCCGCGATCTCGCGGTGACCCCGCTCCGCCTCTGCTACGAAGATTCGCTGGCCGATCCGGGCGGGACGGCCGGCCGGGTCGCGGACTATCTCGGCGTCGCCCTCGATCCCGCCGCGGCGATTGCAGTCCCGGCGGTCGAGAAACAGACGCGCGACCCGCGCTGGTCCGCGCATGAGGCAAGGCATGCCGGAGACGGCTGACGGCGCGCGTTCTTCTCATTGGAACAGGAGGCGCCGGCGTGGCGGCTGCTGCCACGCCGGCGCGGATGGACGAGCATATGGGGAGAGTCGTCCACCTGGCGACGGTCCGCGTGCTGGCGTCTTGCGAACCGTTCGCGACATCTCTTGACACTATTGAGAATGATTTGCAATAGCTGCGTTGACAACAAGAGCACAGCAGCAAGGGGCATTCCACGTGACATCTTCCAATTCGATCCCGTGCGCCGGCGCGTCGCTTTTCCTCGCGCTCGGCGCCATCGGGTTCATCTCCTCTCCAGCCTATGCCGCCGACGCGGCGGGCGCCGACGCGGTCGACGCCGCGACCGGCGCGGGCCTGTCGCAGAGCAATGTCGAACAGCGCGGCGCCGATCAGTCGATTCTGGTCACCGGCACGCGCGAAAGACAGGAGCTCGAATCGCCCAAGCAGACCGCCGATCTGCTCAGCACGCCGCAGACGATCACGGTCCTCAACGCCGAAACCCTGCGCCAGCAGAATCTCCTCACGCTGCGCGACGCGCTCTCGACGCTGCCCGGCATCACCTTCGGCGCCGGCGAGGGCGGCGGCGGCTTCGGCGATTCGATCAACCTCAGGGGCTATTCGGCCAACACCGACATCACCGTCGACGGGGTGCGCGACAGCGCCCAGTACAGCCGCTCCGATCCGTTCAACCTCCAGCAGATCGAGGTCTATAACGGCTCCAACTCGGTGTTCAGCGGATCGGGAAGTGTCGGCGGCACGATCAACCTCGTCTCGAAGGTTCCGCAGGCCGAGACGCTGACCACCCTTTCGGCGGGCGTCGGCACCGACAATTACTGGCGTGGGACCGCCGACGTGAACGTGCGCGTCAGCCCCCTGATCGCCGTGCGTTTGAACGCCATGGTTCACCGCAACGACATTCCGGGCCGCGACGTCGAGCGCAATCGCCGCTGGGGTTTCGCGCCGGCGATCACGATCGGCATCGATTCGCCGACCAGCCTGACCCTCGCTTACGTCCATCAGCGCGACAACAATATCCCGGTCTATGGCGTGCCTTATTATGCCTCGGTCGGCGGGCCGCTGCCCGGGATCGACGATTCGAGCTATTTCGGGATCGAGAATCTCGATCGCCAGCGGATCTCCGTCGATCGGCTCACCGCGACCTTCGACCATCGTTTCAGCGACCAAGTCTTGATTCGCAACCTCACCCGCTGGCAGCGCGTGTTCCAGCCGACCCGGACCTCGGCGCCGCAAAGCGCGACCAACGGCACCGGCTGGTGCCTGCCGTCGGGGCTCGACGCGCTCGGCAATCCCTGCGCCACGCCCGGCTTCTACACGCCGAGCGGGCCGCGCGGGCTGGTCCGCGATCAGCTCAATCAGCTGCTCTACAACCAGACGGACCTGCACTGGGAGGCGGGCACGGCCGGCGGGCTGCACAACACGCTCGTGGTCGGCGGCTCCTACACCCAAGAGGACTACCGGATCGAGACCGCGCAGCTCCTTCGCGACGCCGCCGGCAATGCCATTCCGCAGCCGCCGATCGCGATCACCAATCCGACAAACACCGTGTGGACCGGCCCGGTCAACCGGATCCGGACCGGCATTTCCTACGGAAACTCGCACAATCTCGCCGGCTACGTCTTCGACAATCTCGAGATCGGGCCGATGTTCGAGGTCAATGGCGGCATCCGCTACGAGAATGTCCGCAACGTCTTTCGCGCCGACACCTATTCGACGCCGGGGACCGGGTCGGTCTATACGCGCGGCGCCGATCAGGTTGCGGACGACAATCTCTTCTCCTGGCGCGCGGGCCTCGTCTTCCATCCGATCGCCAACGCCAGTCTCTATGCCGCGGTGGCCAATTCGCGCACGCCGAGCTCGAACAGCGTCCGCGCCGGCTGCGGCGCGAACTGCGACGTCGCGCCCGAGACTGCGCGCAGCTACGAGATCGGCGGCAAGATCGACCTGGTCCATCGCCGGCTCCAGCTGACCGCCGCCCTGTTCCGCAACGAGCGCACCAATTTCCGCATCGCCGCCAACGATCCGGTCCTGCCGACGCTGCAGGTGCTCGACGGGCGCGCACGGGTGGACGGGATCGCCCTTGGAATCACCGGAAACATCACCCGCAACTGGTCGATCTTCGCCAATTACACCTATCTCGACAGCGTCGTGCTGCAGAGCGTGTCGGACCTGTGCCTGTCGCAACCCGGCGTCAGCAATGCCGCAGGCGCATGCGCCGGCGTGAACAGCCCGGCCCTCCCCGATCCGGCGCGCGGCGACGATCTCATCCAGACGCCGCGTCATTCGGGCAGCCTGTTCACCACCTATCGCCTGCCGTTCGGGCTGCAGGCCGGTTACGGCTTCACCTATCAGGGCAGCTTCGCGCTGAACCAGAGCCTGCTCTCCACGCCCATCCAGTTCCGGTCGCACGATTACTGGGTCCACCGCCTGTTCTTCGCCTATGATATCCGCCACGGCCTCACCGCGCAGGTCAACATCCAGAACCTGTTCAACGCCCGCTATTTCACCGCCATCCGCAGCAACGTCAGCGCGACCGGGATCAGCGGCGGCTGGGCGGCGCCGGGAGAATCGCGGTCAGCGGTGCTCAGCCTGAACTATTCGTTCTGATGACATTGCCGCGCGGCGCGTGCAGGGTCGAGCCCATGCCGACGGCCAGGATCGAGTCCGCACGATGATGCTCGCCATTCCCGACCTGCTCGACGCGGACGCGGTGGCGCGCGTGCGGGCCGTTGTCGACGCCGGCGACTGGGCCGACGGCAATGCGACCTCCGGTCACCAGTCCGCGCTCGCCAAGAAGAACGTGCAGCTTCCCGAGGACTCGCCGGCGGCGCGCGAGGCGGGGCGGATCGTGCTCGACGCGCTGGGCCGATCGCCCTTGTTCATCGCCGCGGCGCTGCCCCTGAAAATCTTCCCGCCCCTCTTCAATCGCTATGCGGGCGGCGACCGGTTCGGGACCCATGTCGACAATGCCGTGCGGATCCACCGCGCCAGCGAGTTCCGAGTGCGATCCGACCTCTCGGCAACGCTCTTCCTCGAGGACCCGGCGGCCTATGACGGCGGCGAGCTGGTGGTCGAAGACACTTTGGGCGTCCACAAGGTCAAGCTGCCCGCCGGCCACCTGATCCTCTATCCCGCCTCCAGCCTCCATCGGGTCGAACCGGTGACGCGCGGCGCGCGGGTTGCGAGCTTCTTCTGGATCCAGTCGATGGTCCGCGACGATGCCGCGCGCACCATCCTCTTCGATCTCGACCGGTCGATCCAGGCGATCGCGGCGGAGCGCGGCCAGGATGATGCGGAGATCATCCGGCTGACCGGCGTCTATCACAATCTCCTACGGCGCTGGGCGGACAGCTGAGACAGGTCGAATACAAGTCTCTTGTTGCAATCCATTCTCATTAGCTTTTAGGTGCGCCCCGATTCGAGTGGGGAAAGACGTGCGACAATCGACGACATTGCGCCTTCGCGGCTGGTGGCTTCAGGTCCACAAGTGGATCGGGCTGATCCTTGCCATCCTCATCATCCCGCTTTGCGTCAGCGGCGCGGCCCTCGTCTGGGACGGGGCGCTGGACAAGGTCATCAACCCGGGCCGCTATGCGGTGACGGGCGCGCCAGGCCTGCCGCCGTCGGCCTATGAAGCGGCGGCGCGCGCCGCGATCGGCGCCGACGAGCGGCTGGTGTCGATCCGCTACCCCGGGGAAGAGGGCGGCCCGATCGTCGCGAGCGCCGCCAAGGCAGGCCCGCGGGATCGGCCGGGCGCCCGCCGCGGCGGTGGTGGTGACGGCGCCGCACCCGCCGGCCCGCCGCGGCGCACCAATGTGTGGATCGATCCCGGCAGCGGCCGCGTGCTCGACGTCGCGGACAGCAATTCCGGCCTGATCCGGGTGCTCCACCGAATCCACGGCAGCTTCATGGTGCCCGGCTGGGGCCGCACGATCGTCGGCGTGGTCGGTGTCGCGATGCTCCTCTCCTGCCTCACGGGGCTTTGGCTGTGGTGGCCGGTCGCGGGCAGCGTTCGGCGGGGCTTTCGCTGGCGGCGACAGAATTCGACCAGCGCGAACCTGCATCACCTGATCGGCTTCTGGATCCTGCTGCCGCTCGCGATGCTGTCCTTCACCGGGGCGTGGATTTCATTCCCGCAATTCTTCGGCCGGTTCGAGGCCGCGGCGCCGCGCGGCGGCGATGGGCCGCCGGACCGGGCGCGCGCCGCCCGCGCGCGGCCCCTGGAATCGCCCCGCCTGACCGTCGATGCGGCGCTGGCGGCGGCGCACCCCGACGGGGCGCTCGCCACGATCGCCTGGCCGACCGACCAGAGCCCGAGGTGGAGGATCGCCTTCGCCCGCGACGATGCCCCGCCCGCCGAATATGGCGTCGACGATGCGACCGGCGAGGTCACGCCGCCGCGCCCGCCAAGGCCCGAGACCAATGCGCGGCTGATGCGCCGCTGGCACGACGGCACGGGCATGGGCCCGGTCTGGCAGACGCTGATCTTTCTCGGCGGGATCATCCCGGCCGCGCTCGCGGTGACCGGGATCATCATGTGGCTGAGGAACCGCGGCTGGCGCGCAAAGCTGAAATCGCGGCGGCGGACGGCCAAGGTTCGGCCTGCGGTCCAGCCGGCGGAATGAGCGTGACGGCTATTCCGCCGCCAGCAGCCTTTCCGCCCCGCCAAGATCGACGCTGACCAGCCGGCTGACTCCCTTTTCGACCATCGTCACCCCGAACAGGCGGTGCATCCGGCTCATCGTCACCGCATTGTGGGTGACGATCAGGTAGCGCGTGTCGGTTTCGCCGGTCATCCGGTCCAGAAGATCGCAGAAGCGCTCGATATTCGCATCGTCGAGCGGCGCATCGACCTCGTCGAGGACGCAGATCGGCGCCGGATTGGTCAGGAACAAGGCGAAGATCAGCGCGACCGCGGTGAGCGCCTGCTCGCCGCCGGAGAGCAAGGTCAGGGTCGCGAGCCGCTTGCCCGGCGGCTGGGCGAGGATTTCCAGCCCCGCCTCCAGCGGATCATCGGATTCGACCAGCTCCAGATGCGCCTGACCGCCTTCGAACAGGGTGGTGAAAAGGCTCCGGAAATGGCGATCCACTTCCTCGAATGCGGCGAGGAGGCGGGCGCGGCCCTCGCGGTTGAGGCTGCCGATCGATCCGCGCAGGCGGTGGATCGCCTGGCCGAGCTCCTCGCGTTCGGCCTGGCTCGAAATCCGGCTGTCCTCGAGCTCGGTCAGCTCCGCTTCGGCGACCAGATTGACCGGGCCGATCCGTTCGCGATCCTGGACCAGTCGATCGAGCCGGCCGGATTCGACCGCGACCTCGGCCACGCCCGCCTCGTCGAAGCCGAGCTTTTCGCCGAGCAGCGGCGGCGGGCATTCGAACTTCTCGCCCGAAATCCGTGCCATCTCGATCCGGCGCGATTCCTGCGCCTCGGCACGGGCGGCGGCGCCGGCGCGCGCCTCGCGGCAGGCGGCGAGCGCCTCGCCGGCCTCCGCCAGCTTCGCCTCCGCGGCCCGTAGCAGCGCCTCGCTTTCGCGCTCCGCCTCCGCCGCGGCGCGGGCGGCGCCGGCGGCCTCGTCGGCCTCGGCGGCGAGCGTGGCGATCTTGAGGTCGAGCGATGCCGGCGCTTCGGCGAGCCGCTCCGCCTCGGCCTCCGCTTCGGCGGTGCGGCGGGCGAATTCGGAATCGCGCCTTTCGGCCTCGGCCGCGCGAGCGCGCCAATCGGCCTGCTCCTTCGCCGCCGCCTCGGCGCGCTGCCGATCGGCGGCGACGTCGCGCGCATGGGTGGCCGCCTCGGCCCGGACCTCGGCCAGCGCGGCGGCGGCGGCTTCGGCCGCGGCGCGAAGCTCGGCGACGACTGCCTCGGTCGCGGCGGTGTCGGGAAGCGTCGCCCAATGCGCCTCCGCCTCGTCGCGCGCCGCGGTGGCGGCCCGGAGATCGGCCTCGGCCGCCTCGGCCCGCTCGGTGAGCCCGGTGCGGCGCAGTTCCAGCCGCTCGATCTCGTTACGCGCATTGTCTTCCGCCCGGCCGGCCTCGCGGATCCGCGCCGAAGCCTCGGCTTCGGTCCGGCGGGCGGCATCGGCGGCGGCGCGCGCCTGCTCCATTGCCGCGCGCGCGTCCGCCGCGGCGGTCTCCGCGGCCTCGACCGCCCTGGTCGCACCGGGCAGCGCCTGTTCGATCGCGGACAGGCGGTTGACCCGGATCAGCCGTTCGGCCGCGGCGGCGCCGAGCCCGCTCGCCACATAGCCGTCCCAGCGGCGCAGCCGGCCGTCGATCGTCACGAGCCGCTGGCCGACGGCGAGCGGCTGGCCCTCGTCGGCCTCGGCCACCGCGATCTGGAGGAGGCGGCGACGGAGCGCGGCGGGCGCATCGACATGCTCCGCGAGCGCGGTCGCGCCGGCGGGAAGCGCGGGATCGTCGGCGCCAGGATCGGCGCCCGTCCAGCGTCGCGGCGAATCGCCGCTCAACGCGGCGTCGAGATCCTCGCCGAGGGCGGCGGCGAGCGCGCGCTCATAGCCGGGCGCGGCGCGGACATGGGCGATCGCCCGATCCGATCCGGCGCTGTCCTCGACCGCCCTCAGGAGGGCCTTCGCCTCCGATTCGAGCGCGGCGCGCGCGGCCCTGGCGGCGGCGGCCTCGCTCTCGGCGGCGTCGCGGGCGGCCGCGGCGGCCTGGCGCTGCGCCTCCGCGGCCGCGATCGCCGCGCCGGCTTCGGCGAGCTCAGCCTCGGCGGCCTCGCGGCCCGCCCGCGCCCCTTCGAGCGCGGCAAGCAATGGCTGCATTTCGCCGAGCGCGGCGACCTGCGCCCCGATCCGCTGCGCTTCCGCCTCGGCGCGGGCCAGCTTCTGCCGGGCGGCCTCGAGCGCGGCGCGCGCGACCCGGGCCTCGGCCTGCTCGGCGGCCTGCTGCGCCTGCGCCTTGCCGAGCGCGCTTTCGGCGGCGCGGGCCTTGTCCTCCTGCTCGACAGTGCGGATGTCGATCGTCGCCCGCCGCTGATCGGCGTCGGCGAGGCGCGCGGCGATCGCGGCGCGTTCCTCCTCCAGCCGCGCCAAAGCGGCGGCGGCATCGTCGCGAAGCGCCGCCTCGCGCGCATGATCGGTGGCGAGCGTCCGGCGGCGGCCGGCAAGCTCTTCGATTCGACGGCGGATATTGTCGCGCTCGGCATTCAGGCCGGCGAGCCTGTGGCCGAGCTCGGACGCGCGTTCCCGCGCGGCCTCGGCCTTGCGGCGGCGGTCGGCGAGAGCCGTGGCGGCGGCGGTCTGATGGGCGGCCGCGGCGCGCTGGGCCTCGGCGGCGGCATGCACGGCGGCATCGGCGCGCTCGGCCTCCAGCGTCGCGGCGGCGGCGGCTTCGGCGGCCTCGCGCCAGCGGGCGAAAACGAGCCGCCCCTCGGCAAGGCGGATATCGTCGGAAAGCTTGCGGTAGCGTTCCGCCGCCCGTGCCTGGCGCTTCAGCGCGGCGGCGCGCTGCTCCATGTCGCCGAGCACCTCGTCGAGACGCACCAGATTGGCCTCGGCCGCGCGCAGCTTCTGCTCGGCATCCTTGCGGCGGACGTGGAGCCCGGAAATCCCCGCCGCCTCCTCCAGCATCGCGCGCCGCTCGGTGGGCTTGGCAGCGATGACCGCGCTGATCCGGCCCTGGCTGACGAGCGCCGGCGAATGGGCGCCGGTGGCGGCATCCGCGAAGAGCAGGGCGACGTCCTTGGCCCGCACGTCGCGGCCGTTGACGCGATAGGCGGAACCGGCGCCGCGCTCGATCCGGCGGGTGACCTCGATCTCGCCGGCCGGAAGGGCGCCTTCCCCCTGCGCGTCGCCGGCGTCGCGCTCCACGAGCAGCGAGACCTCGGCGAAATCGCGGGCGGGACGGAGCGCGGTGCCGGCGAAGATCACATCGTCCATGCCGGCGCCGCGCATCGATTTGGGGCTCGATTCGCCCATCACCCAGCGGATCGCCTCGAGCACATTGGATTTGCCGCAGCCGTTCGGTCCGACGACGCCGGTCAGGCCTGGCTCGACCGACAGCTCGGCTGGCTCGACGAAGCTCTTGAAACCCGAAAGCTTGAGCCGCCTGACCTTCACCTGAGCCCTACCCCCGCGCCGAACCTAGGGCGCCGGAAGGTGCGGCTGGAGCGCCGCCCAGTCATAGACATTGTCCAGCTTGGTGCCGTTCAGGAAGAAGGTCGGCGTTCCCTGGACCTGCAGCTCGGTGCTCGCGACCCGCGACCAGTTCAGCAATCGGTCCAGCTGCCCCTGATCCGACAGGCAGGCGGAAATGCGCGCCGCGCTCATCCCGCGCTGCGCGAAGAAACGGTCGACCCCGGTCATCTGCGTCAGCCGGACGATGCGCTGCTGCGCGGTCAGCCCCTGGAGCTCCTGACGCTGCGCCTCCGTCATCGACCGAAGCGGCGCCTGCCAGGTCGCCTGCGTCGCATAGAGCCGGTCGATCGAAGGGAAGAAGCCTGCCGCGCCCTGGCAACGCAGCAGAAGGAAGATGCCGGGATCGGTCGGGAACAGGAGATAGGGGCGATATTCCCAGCTGAGCCGGCCCGATCGGACGAGCCGGCCCTGCACGGTCGGCACGCCTTCGGCGGCGAAGGCCGCGCAATGCGGGCAGGAGATCGAGCCATATTCGACCAGCTTCACCGGCGCATTGGGATTGCCCATGCGATAGCCGCCCTCCGGCGTCGCGACGACGACGCGGGTCCAGTCGCGCTGTGCGGCCGGCGCCGGTCGCCGATGCTGCGCCGACGCGGCGGCGGGCATCGCGAGCGCGGCGGCCAGAGAGAGGACGAGGAGGCGCAGCTTCATCGATCAGCCTCCAAGCGCGGCGCGGATGCTTGGCTCGATCTCCGCCCAGCGAGTCCCCGTCTGGCGTTCGCCGTTGACGAAGAAGGCGGGCGGGGCACCCACATTCTGCTGCTGCGCCGCCTGCTGGAGCGCGGTCAGCCGATCGAAGGCCGCCTGGTCGGCGAGGCAGGCCTGCTGCGCGTTGCGATCGAGCCCGAAGCGCTGCGCGATCCGATCGAGGCCGATCATCGGAACGAGCCGCTGCACCGCCTGGAACATCGGCAAGGCGCGCAATTCGTTGCGCTGCGCCTCGCTGAGGCCGTTCGCCCGGCCCATCCAGTCGGCCTGATGGGCGAGCAGATAGTGGGTCATGTCGAAATAGCCGGCCGGCCGCGCGCAACTGGCAAGGAAGGTCGCGGCGAGATCGAACGCGTTCAGCGTGACGTTGCGATATTCGACGCTCACCTGGCCGCGGCGGACATAGCCTCGGAACAGCGCATCGTCGCTGTCGGCGGCGAAGCGCACGCAATCCGCGCAGGCCGGCGACAGATATTCGACCAGCTTCACGCGCGCATCGGGATCGCCGATCCGGAAGCCCTCCGGCGTCCGCATCGCGGTCTGCGTCCAGTCCCGCCGCCCGGGGCCGTCCGAACGGATGCCTTGCGAGCGGCCGCGCTGGGCCTCCGCGGCGGGCATCGCGACGAGGGCAGCCAGCGCCAGAACAAGGCCTGCAAGGCGCATCTCAGCTCCCCATCGCCGCCCGAAGCCGCGGCTCCAGCGCGTCCCAGGTGCCGACATCCTGCTTCTCGCCGTTGACGATGAAGGTCGGCGTGCCGTTCACATTGTCGTGGCTGGTGCCATATTGCGTGATCTCGGTCAGCCGCTGCAGCCCGCGCGGATCGGCAAGGCAGGCGTCGAGCCGCGCCTGCGGCATGCCGCGCTGGCGGAAGAACTGATCGAGCCCCGTCGCCTGGAGCAGCGCCGCCGTCCGCGCGCTCGGCGACATGTTCTGGATCGCCTGCTGCTGTTGCTCGGTCAGCAGCTGGAGCCGGCCAGCCCAGTCACGCTGCGTCGCATAGAGCTGCTCGATCGTGCTGAAGAAGGGCTGAGGCCCGTTGCAGCGCAGCGCCATGAAAATGCCTGGATCGGTCGGGAACAGCATGAACGGGCGATATTCCCAGCTCACCTGGCCCGAACGGACATATTGGTCGCGCAGCGGCGTCGATGCCGTTTCGGCGAATTCGCCGCAATGCGGGCAGGTGATCGACGCATATTCGACCAGCTTCACCGGCGCATCGGGATTGCCCATGCGATAGCCGCCCTCGCTGGTCTCGCTCACCACCTCGCGCCAGTCGCCATTGTTCGGCGCCGCGATCTGCGGGATCGGCGCATTGCTGTTCGCCGCGGCGGCCGCGAGGTTGCTGTCATGTCCGCCGCCGCAGCCGGCGAGGAGCAAGGCGAGCGCGAGCGCGCTGGTGGCGAGGGCGATCTTCATTTCTTCGCGTCTCCGATTCTGCCGACGACATTGATGGTCGTCACGATAGGCGCTCCTTCGCCGGAGCCAAGCCCGCGCGCAAGCGATTCGAGGCAGGCGCGAAGCTCCGGATCGGCGATCTCGCGCAGGGAATCGCCAAGCGCGGCGGGGACGGGCCTCAGCGATGGCGGCGCCGGTCGTGCCTGCGCCTTGCGGGCCCGGACGATCCCTTGCCGGAACACGATCCGCACCACCGCATCATGGCCGAAGAAGCGGTTGACCCGCTCGACGATCGTCGGCGCGACATGCTGCATCATCGGCGCATGCGCGCTTTCGACGACGAGGGTGAGCACGCCGTCGGCCTTGCGCCCCGGCGGAAAGCGGATCGAATCGGGGCTCGACACCGCGGCATAGCGCTCGCCGACAATCTCCGCCCAGCGGCTGACGATGGCGGACTGGACGAAGCCGAAACGGCGGAACGCGGCGCCGCCGGCGTCGGGCAGGAGATCGCCGACCGCGCGGACGCGCCGGGCGCGCGGTGCCTCCTCGGTCCCTCCCCTCCTGCGGCCGGTTGTTTTCGCCATTGCCGGAATGATGGCATAGGCGGCCCATGTCCGTCGATGCCCGCCAGTCCCTTTTATGTTGGTATGCTGTGGATAAGCGCCGCCTCCCCTGGCGGGCCGAGGCCGGGGAGAGGGCGGACCCCTATCGCGTCTGGCTGTCCGAGATCATGCTCCAGCAGACGACGGTCGCCGCGGTGAAGCCCTATTTCGAGCGGTTCACGACGAAATGGCCCGATGTCGGCGCGCTTGCCGCGGCGGACGAGGCCGATGTGATGCGCGAATGGGCCGGGCTCGGTTATTATGCCCGGGCGCGCAATCTCGTCGCCTGCGCGCGGGTGGTAGCCGGCGATCATGGCGGGCGCTTTCCGGACAGCGAGGCGGCGCTGCTGAAGCTGCCGGGGATCGGCCGCTATACCGCCGCCGCGATCGCCGCGATCGCCTTCGGCCGCCGGGCGGTGGTGATCGACGGCAATGTCGAGCGGGTGGTCTCACGGCTTTACGCGATCGCCACCCCTCTCCCGGCAGCGCGCGCCGAGATCAGGGCCCGCACCGATGCGCTGACGCCCGACGAGGGCGCCGGCGATTTCGCCCAGGCGATGATGGATCTCGGCGCGACGATCTGCACGCCGCGCCGCCCCGCCTGCGCGATCTGCCCGCTGCGCCCGCATTGCGCCGCGTTCCACGAGGGCGATCCCGGGCGCTACCCCGTCAAACCTCCCAAAGCCGCGCGGCCGCGACGGACGGGCACCGCCTTCTGGCTGGAGCATGACGGCCATGTCCTGCTCGTCCGCCGCCCGGCGAGCGGCCTGCTCGGCGGGATGCTGGTGCTGCCGACCGAGTCGCCGGCGCAGGCGAAATGGACCGATGCGGGCGCCGTCGACCATGTCTTCACCCATTTCGCGCTGACGATGACGCTGAGCTGCGCGCGGGTGGACGCGCGGCCCGAGGGGCTGTGGTGGCCGATCGAGCGGATCGGCGAGGCCGGCCTCCCCACCCTGTTCGCACGGCTCGCCGAGCGCGGCCTTGCCTGGCGCGAGGCCGCGGCGCAGGCGGCCTGACCGTCGCGGCCGCGCGGGCTTTGCGGATCGCGCTTTTCGGGTCCATAGGGCAGCGACATTTGCGAGTCCTTTTGGAGGCATTCTGCTCCCGCCCGGCTTCACTGGCGCCGCCATCGACCGCGCCGATCATCTCAGGCTCGACCAGACCCGGATCGCCGAGCTGGTCGTTCATGCCGAGGCGCGGCTGCTGCGCCTCGAGGGCATCGATCCCGCGATCGACGAATCCGGTCGCCTGGTCTGGGAGCCGGTGACTGGCGACGGGCATCTCTTCCTCGGCCTCGACGAGGGGCGGCCGTTGTTCGCGCCGATCGTCGAGGCCGGATCGGGCGCCGCCCGCGCGTTCGCCCTCTTCGATCTGCTCAACCGGATGGACGCGCGCGACGCGGCGATCTGGGGCGTGGCGCGAAGCCTCAACACATGGCACCATCGCCATGTCTTCTGCGGCGTCTGCGGCACACGGACCGTCAGCTTCCGCGCCGGCTGGGGCCGCAAATGCCCCGATTGCGGCGCCGAGCATTTCCCGCGCGTCGATCCGGTGGTGATCATGCTCGCCGAGCATGAGGGCCGCGTCCTGCTCGCCCGCCAGCCGCATTATCCGCCCCGCCGCTATTCGGCCCTGGCGGGCTTCGTCGAGCCCGGCGAATCGATCGAGGAGGCGGTCGCGCGCGAGATCGAGGAGGAAGCGGGGATCGAGGTATCGCGCGTGCGCTATGTCGCGAGCCAGCCCTGGCCATTTCCGGGCCAGCTGATGATCGCCTGCATCGCCGACGCGGCGAGCGATGCGATCAGGCTCGACACGAACGAGCTCGAAGATGCATTCTGGGCGTCGCGCGACGAGGTCCGCGCGGCGCTGGCCGGCGCGCCCGACTCGCGATTCGGGGCGCCGCCGCCTTTCGCCATTGCCAATACGCTGCTGACGCGCTGGAGTGAGCAGGAATGCGAGGAGGATTGACGATGCGGGCCTTGACGATCGGCGCGGCGGGCGCCCTCTTTCTGATCGGCGGCTGCGCGACGCCGGGCCAGTTGCCGCAACGGTTGCAGCTCGCCGTCACGATGACGGGCGTCCAGGCCGTCCCGGGACCGGGCGATCCGGCGATGACCGGCCGCGGGCAGGTACGGGTCAACACGCGCACCGGCGAGCTGTGCTGGGACATCTATGCGCGCGGCGGCACCGCGGCGAGCGCCGCGCAGATCCGGCGCGGCGCAGCCGGGAGCACCGGGCCGGTCGCGGTCCAGCTGAGCCCCCCCGACGCGGCGGGGCACAGCCAGGGCTGCGCGACGCTCGACGCGGGGACGGTGCGCGCGATCGCGGTCCAGCCCTATAATTTCTACGTCAACGTCGATTCCGCGGCCTTCCCGAACGGCGCGGCACGCGGTCAGCTGCGCGGCGACGGGGTGTTCCGCGAAGACCGGCAACGGCAAGGCGGCTAGGCCCGGATCGGGCGGCTTGCGGCGCGCGCCCGGCTTCAATAAAGGGAGCGCCATTCCAGTTTCTTCGGCGGCCCGCTTCGTTGGCCGCGCTCCTTGGGGAGGGATCAAGTCGGCATGGACAACCGGTTCAACACGATCGCGGGATGGGCGCTGGCGGGCGGCATCGTCCTGCTCGGAACGTCCCTGGTTGCCGGCGAATATTACAAGGCCGAACGGCCCGAACATATGGGCTATCCGATCGCGGGCGTGGTGGAGGAAGGCAATGATGCCGGCCCCGCCGCCGATCCGCCGATCGCGGTCCGCCTCGCTTCGGCCAACATCCAGGCTGGACAGGCCTCGTTCGCCAAGTGCCAGTCGTGCCACACGATCAACCAGGGCGGCCCCAACCAGATGGGCCCGAATCTGTGGGGAACGGTCGGCGAGCCGATCGGCCAGGGCAAGGGCGGCTTCGCCTTCTCGAGTGCGCTTTCGGGCCATGGCGGCAACTGGACCTTCGAGAATCTCGACCAATGGCTGAAGTCGCCGCAGAGCTTCGCCAGCGGCACCCGGATGAGCTTCGCCGGCCTGTCCGATCCGCAGGAACGGGCGAACGTCATCGCCTATCTCAACAGCAACGGCAGCAACCTGCCCTTCCCGCCGGTCCCCGCGGCCCCGGCCGAAGGCGCGACCGCCAATGGCGCCGCGCCCGACAGCAATGCCAATGTCAGCGCGCCGGCGACCAACGCGCCCGGCACGCCGGGCGTCGGCGGCCCGGCCGAGAACCAGGCGGCGCCCTCGCACTAGGTTTCGATGTCAGCAGCCGGGGCTGGAATCGGTCCCGGCATAATAACGGCAGACATAGGCCCAGGCCTCATCCGCGGTCTCGCAGAAGGTGAAGAGATCGAGATCGGCCGGGGCGATCACGCCTTCGTCGACCAGCGCCTCGAAATTCACCACGCGGTTCCAATAGTCACGGCCGAAGAACAGGATCGGCATGGGCTTCACCTTGCCGGTCTGAATGAGCGTCAAGAGCTCGAACGCCTCGTCGAACGTGCCGAACCCGCCGGGGAAGACCGCCACCGCCCGCGCGCGCAGCAGGAAATGCATCTTGCGTAGCGCGAAATAGTGGAAGCGGAACGACAGCGCCGGCGTCACATATTCGTTCGGAAGCTGTTCGTGCGGCAGGACGATGTTGAGGCCGATCGATTCCTTGCCGACGTCCTGGGCGCCGCGATTGGCCGCCTCCATGATCGAGGGGCCGCCCCCCGAGCAGACCACGAAATGCCGCCGCCCCTCCGCGTCGGGCGCGACCTGGCTCACCATCCGCGCGAGCTTGCGGGACTCGTCGTAATATTTCGATTTCGCGCGCAGATTCTCGGCGATCCGGCGCTGATGGTCGGTGCCGGCCGCTTCGATGAGCGCATCGGCCTTGGCGGGCTCCGGGATACGCGCCGAGCCGTAGAAGACGAAGGTGGAGGCAATCTTCGCCTCGTCGAGCAGCAACTCCGGCTTGAGCAGTTCGAGCTGGAATCGAACCGGACGCAGATCCTCGCGCAGCAGGAAATCGAGATCCTGGAAAGCCAGCCGATAGGTCGGCGTGGTCGTCTGCGGGCTTTCGGTGGCTTGGGCGGCGAGTTCGGCCTCTTCACGGGCCGGATGGAAGACGCGCTTCGGCGGAACTGGATCGGTCATCCGGGGGCTTTAGTGGGGCCGCGCCGGCACCGCAACAATCCGATCAGCGGCAATAGGGCCCGCGCCCCATGTCGAAATGCATGTGGTTGTAATGATAGGCGTTGGCGTCCGGGCCGAGCCCGATGTTGAAGCGCCGGCAGCCGGCGCTGTGGATGGCGCGCAGGAACTCGCGGACGCGGCGGTCGTCGCCGTTCCAGCCATATTGGACGGTGACGCGCCGCCCGTCGTCGAGCACGAAGGCCGACACGTCGACCGCGTTCGAAAAGGCGTGCTCGGACAGTCGCGCCCCCGCGACTCCGTTGACGCCGCGGCAGGAATAGGTGCCGAACGTCTCGATCCGCGCCAGGCCCGCGCCGAAATAATAGCGCGCACTGGAGCGCACATCCTCGCGCACCCAGGCGGCGAATCGGTCCGCGAGCGGGCAGGTCATCGCACCGAGATTGGTGACCGGAACACCGATGTCGGTGAGCTGGACCGTGTTGACCGTGGTGCAGCCGCCCGCCTGCCGGCCGTCGAGCAGCCGGTAGCGTATGTCGGCGCGGGCCAGGCCGCTGAGGCACTGGCGCAGCGAGACCGCCGGCCCCTGCCCTTGCGCGGGCGGGCGCGATCCGTGGCGCGGCGGGGGCAGGTTGCGGCTGCCATGCGGGATGCAGCCCGCGAGCAGCAGCGCCAGAGCCCCCAAGATCATCCCCCGCGTCACGCCGCGAATCGTGGCGGTCCGGCCGCGGCCGGGTCAACCGCAGGCGAGTCGAAGCGAAAGCGGCTTGCGACGAGCGGCGCGTGCCTCTAGGGCCGTCGACGGGCCACGCCGCCCCAACGCGGTGCGGGCTCTCTGGAAGGAGAGTCGTTGAAATGACTGCAATGAAGCCTGAGGTGCGCCCGGCGCGCCCTTATTTCTCTTCCGGTCCCTGCGCGAAGCCGCCGGGCTGGTCTCCCGAACATCTCGCCACCGGCTCGCTCGGCCGCTCGCACCGATCGAAGATCGGCAAGGCGCGACTCCAATATTGCATCGATCTGATGCGCGACGTGCTGCGGCTTCCCGCGACGCACCGGATCGGCATCGTTCCGGGCAGCGATACCGGCGCCTTCGAAATGGCGATGTGGACGATGCTCGGCGCCCGACCGGTGACGGCGCTCGCCTGGGAAAGTTTCGGCGAAGGCTGGGTGACCGATGCGGTCAAGCAGCTGAAGATCGATCCAACCGTGATCCGCGCCGATTACGGCCGGCTCCCCGATCTCGGCCAGGTCGACTGGTCGAACGATGTCCTCTTCACCTGGAACGGCACCACCTCCGGCGTGCGCGTCCCCGATGGCGACTGGATCGCCGGGGATCGCGAGGGCCTCAGCTTCGCCGACGCGACCAGCGCGGTCTTCGCTTATGATCTGCCGTGGGACAGGATCGATGTCGCCACCTTCTCGTGGCAGAAGGTGCTCGGCGGCGAGGGCGCGCACGGCGTGCTGATCCTCGGCCCGCGCGCGGTCGAGCGGCTGGAAAGCCACACGCCGGCCTGGCCGCTGCCGAAGGTCTTCCGGCTGATGTCGAAAGGCGCGCTCGCCGAGGGCGTGTTCAAGGGCGAGACGATCAACACGCCCTCGATGCTTGCCGTCGAGGACGCGATCTGGGCGCTTGAGTGGGCGAAGGACATTGGCGGCCTTCCCGCGCTGATCGCGCGCTGCGAGGCCAATGCCGCCGCACTCGACGCGATCGTCGAATCGCGCGCGTGGCTGGGGCATCTCGCGGCCGATCCGGCGATCCGGTCGAAGACGAGCGTCTGCCTGACGGTCGCCGGCGCCGACGAGCCGTTCATCAAGAAGATGGCGGCAAGCCTGGAGGCGGAGGACGCGGCGTACGACATCGCCGGATATCGCGATGCGCCGCCGGGGCTTCGCATCTGGTGCGGCGCGACGGTGGATGCCGCCGATATCGAGGCGCTCGGGCCGTGGCTCGACTGGGCCTACGCCCAGGCCAAAGCCTCCTAGCTCCCCGTGCTCCTGCGAAAGCAGGGGCCCAGCTCTCCGCCGCATTCCGTGCTCCTGCTTTCGCAGGAGCACGCCTGACCCAAGGAAAACCCAATGCCCAAAGTCCTCATCTCCGACAAAATGGATCCCAAGGCCGCCGAGATCTTCCGCGCCAACGGGGTCGAGGTCGACGAGAAGCCCGGCCTCACGAAGGATGAGTTGAAGGCGATCCTGCCCGATTATGACGGGCTCGCGATCCGATCGGCGACCAAGGTCACCGCGGACGTGCTCGCCGCCGCGCCGAACCTCAAGGTGATCGGCCGCGCCGGCATCGGCGTCGACAATGTCGACATCCCCGCCGCCACCGCGCGTGGCGTGGTGGTGATGAACACACCGTTCGGCAATTCGATCACGACCGCCGAGCACGCGATCGCGCTGATGTTCGCGCTCGCCCGCGAGCTGCCCCAGGCCGACTCCTCAACCCAGGCCGGCAAGTGGGAGAAGAACCGGTTCATGGGCGTCGAGCTGACCAGCAAGACGCTCGGCCTGATCGGCTGCGGCAATATCGGCTCGATCGTCGCGGATCGGGCGCTTGGCCTTCGGATGAAGGTGATCGCCTTCGATCCCTTCCTGACGCCGGAGCGCGCGCTCGAGCTCGGCGTCGAGAAGGTCGAGCTCGATCAGCTTCTCGCCCGCGCCGATTTCATCACCCTGCACACGCCGCTGACCGATCAGACGCGCAACATCCTGTCGGCCGCCAACCTTGCGAAGACGAAGAAGGGCGTCCGCATCATCAACTGCGCCCGCGGCGGCCTGATCGACGAGGCGGCGTTGAAGCTCGGGCTGGAGGCCGGCCATATCGCCGGCGCGGCGCTCGACGTCTTCGTCGAGGAGCCGGCGCAGGATAACCCGCTGTTCGGGACGCCGGGCCTCGTGGCGACGCCGCATCTCGGCGCCTCGACCACCGAGGCGCAGGTCAATGTCGCGATCCAGGTCGCCGAGCAGATGGCCGATTTCCTGGTCCGCGGCGGCGTCTCCAACGCACTCAACATGCCGTCCCTGTCGGCCGAGGAAGCGCCGAAGCTGAAGCCCTATATGGCGCTCGCCGAGCAACTCGGCAGCCTCGTCGGCCAGCTCGAAGGCGAGGCGATCCGCAGCGTTTCCATCGAGGTCGAGGGCGCGGCCGCCGAGCTCAACCAGAAGCCGATCACCGGCGCTGTGCTCGCCGGCCTGATGAAGGTCTATTCGGACACGGTGAACATGGTGAACGCCCCGTTCCTGGCGAAGGAGCGCGGGCTCGACGTGCGCGAGGTCCGCCACGCCGGGGAGGGCGATTATCACACGCTCGTGCGGGTAACGGTCGAAACCGATGCCGGCGCGCGCTCGGTCGCCGGCACCCTGTTCGGCAATGCCGCGCCGCGGCTCGTCGACATGTTCGGGATCGCGATCGAGGCGGAGCTTGCCGGCGACATGATCTACATCGTCAACGAGGACGCGCCGGGCTTCATCGGTCGGCTCGGCAGCCTGCTCGGCGAGGCCGCGATCAACATCGCGACCTTCCACCTCGGCCGGCGCGCCGCGGGTGGCGAGGCGGTCGCGCTGGTCTCGGTCGACGGACGGATCGAGCCGGCGCTCGCCCGGTCGCTGGCGGCGATTCCGGGCGTGAAGCGGGTGACGCCGCTTCGCTTCTGAGGGCGGGCTTGCATCTCCTCGGTGTCTTACCATATTAAGACACGAGGAGACAGGCCATGGCCAAGGTGAAGATTCCGAAGAAGATCGCCGGGGTGAAGATCCCGAAAAAGGCGCGCAAGAAGGCGAAGAAGGCGATCGAGGCCGCGGACAATCCTTTCGTTCGCGGCCTTGCCGCCGCGGCGCTGACCGGGGCGACGCGCGCGGCGAGGCCGGAGCCGCGACCGGAGTTCAGCGCCCGGCTCGACATCGATGGCGAGGCGATCGTCGGCGCCGTGCGGGATGCCGCGCGAGAGGGGCTTCGCGCCTTCCTCGAAGGGCTGGAACAGGGCCTGCGCGAAGGGCGCGCGGACGAATCCGGGGACGCGCCGACCGCGCATTGACGCATTTTGCGGGCCGCGCACTTATGCCCGTTATCCTCGTTTTCCACAGGCACAATGCGCTTGGTGCGACTCATTTTTCGTGACAGCTTCGGTTCGTGGCAGAGACGATCGGCCGGAAACGGACGAAAGCCTTCCCAGCCACGGCCCGAGCGAAACAGGCTTCCTGCCCACCAGGCGACGAGGCGATGACGCGAAGGCGGGGCGGCTGACGAAGCCGCCGCGATGCGGACGCGACGGCCTTGCCAAAGCGGATGCGGACGGCAGGCTTCGTAAGCGCCCACGATGTCCCGAAAGGCTTCGGCCGGACGGGAGATCGGGCAGGACGAAAGGGACCCCCGGTCCCGGACGGACTGCCGGACGCGGAGTGGACTTCGGTCCCGAGGCGTCATGGCGGGATGCGGGATTTCGATCCCTCTACCGCCAGGCGGACCGGCGGCTTCGGCCAAAGGATTTCGCCGGCTGCGGAACCATCGCTTCGGCGGTGGTGAAGCGAAGGCGAAGGAATGGTCTTCGGACCGTTCACCCGCCAGCGGCGAACCGCCAGGGCCCCGGCCCTGACGGGGAGCCAGCGGGCACCGGAACGGGCGCAAGCCCGGGATGGACCCGGAATGTCGAGGATGGCGGAACCCCCGGTTCCTGCATCCGACGATGTTCGAAACCGCCCAGCGCGGCCGTCTCGCCTCTCCAGGCTTGACGATCCTCCGCGCGGGGACAGTGGGGGCCGGCAGCGATGCCGGCCCCCATTTCGGTTCGGGGCCTGCCCTGCCCGCCCCCTCCCGAAAATTCGCCCGCCGCATTGCCGTCTCTCCGCTTGATCCCGCCACGCGCTGCGGCAATAGTCGCGTTCAGCGAGGAAGGGGGCCGGCGATGTTCTCACGCAGCCAGGACAGGACGGCACGGCCGCGCGGCGGAATGGGTGGCCTGTCCTTCATCGGCCCCGAAATGACGATCGGCGGCGACGTTTCGACCACCGGCCCGCTCCATGTCGATGGGCGGATCGACGGCAATGTCCGGTGCGAGACTCTGATCGAGGGTCCGACCGGAACCATCGCAGGCGACATCGTCGCCGAGGAAGCGAGGATCGCCGGCCGAGTCGAGGGCAGGGTCGATGCGCGCATCGTCACCGTCGAATCGACCGGCCGCGTTGCCGGCGACGTCGCCTATGAGACGATCAGCATTGCCGCGGGCGCCGGGATCGAGGGCCGGCTTGCCCGCCGCGAGGCGCTGGCCCGCCCGGCCGACGAGGCGATCCTGATCGCGACGCCGGCGCCCGACAAGGGCAAGGCCGCGCGCAACACGAATCGCGCCGCATCGACAACCGATGCGGTCGAGGACATGTTTCCCACTGCGGATCGCAAGCGCGCCAGCGCATGAGCCACAAACATTACGCGAAGATCGAATGGTCGAACGACGGGGCCGCGAACGGTCGCTACAGCCGTCGGCACAGCTGGACGTTCGACGGCGGCGCAATCGTCCCGGGCTCGTCCTCGCCCGATGTCGTGCCGGTGCCGATGTCCGATCCGGCCGCGGTCGATCCCGAGGAAGCGCTCGTCGCGGCGGCCTCGTCCTGCCACATGCTCTCCTTCCTGTGGGTCGCGCACAAGGCTGGGTTCGAGGTCGGGTCCTATGTCGACGAGGCGGAGGGCGAGATGGGCCGGATCGCGCCCGGCCGCATGGCGGTGGTCCGGATCGTCCTGCGGCCGCGCATCGCCTTCGCCGGCGCCGCGCCGGACGCGGCGACGCTCGATCGGCTCCACCATGAAGCGCACGAGGCGTGCTTCATCGCCAATTCGCTCAGCAGCGAGATCGTGATCGAGCCGGCCGCCTGAGCCGCCGCGCTACAGGCCCCACCAGCGCATTTCCTCGTAATAGCCCTTGATGTCGGCATAATCGCCGCTCTGCGGCCGATCCGCATGATCGAGCCTGAGGCTCGGCGCCGCGGCGAGCTGCTCGCGGCTAAGGTCGATCACATAGGCGTCGAGGTCGACGCTGTAGGTGAGCACCGGCCACGGCACCGGCGTCACGCGCTCGCCGATGCCGAGGAACCCGCCGAACGAGAGCACCGCATAAGCGACCGCGCCGCTGCGCTTGTCGATCATCACCGAATGGATCGTGCCGAGCTTCTTTTCGGCGCGGTTGTAGACCGGCGTGCCCTCGACCCTGCGGGACGAGATCAACTCGTGGCGGGTATCGATCGCCGTGTCGGGCGTCGGCATGGCCGCCGGCTCGTGGACCTGCTGCGACATGGTTGGCCTCCTTCCAGACCCCCCTGCCGCTTCGCCTTATAGCATGATCCGCCGCCGTCCGGCAGTGCCCGCTCAGTCCTCTCCATCCGCCGACGCCGGCGCCGGGCCGGTGCCGCTGCCGTTCGGCCCTTCCCAGAAATAGGGCTGGCGCCGGCGATTGCCGGTGACCACTTCGTTCAGGGTCGCCGCCTCGTAGAGCCGCCCGTTCAGCATCACCTTGTCGATATGGTCGCTGTTGCGGATATTCTCGAGCGGATCGTCGTTGAGGATCACGAGATCGGCGAGCTTGCCCGGTTCGAGGCTGCCGATATCCGAAAAGCCGTAGATCCGCGCCGGATCGATCGTGGCGTGGCGGAGCGCCTCCAGCGGCGAGGTGCCGCCGCGGACATGGCTCCAGAGGTCCCAATGGTCCGACATGCCCGGCTGCTGCCCATGGCCGCCGATCGCAATCAGCACGCCGCGCCGGTAGAGCTCGTGGCTCATCCGCGCGCTATAGGGATCGGCATATTGATCGTCGGGCGCGGTCACGCCGCGCACCCGGCCGGCGAGCACCTGCGGCGGCGTGTGGCGGCTGAGCAAGGGATGGTTCCACATCGGCGATGCGGCGGTCCAATAGGGATCGCCGGCAAGGCCGCCATAGCTGACGACCAGCGTCGGATTGTTGGCGACGCGGGTCTGCGCCCACAGGCTCAGCAGGTCTTCATAATAGACGCGCTGCGGGAAATTATGCTCGAGCGTCGAATTGCCGTCCTGGATATGGGTGACGTCGAGCTGGAACAGCGATCCGCCCTCCGGCACGACGAGGATGTTGAGGGCGCGCGCCGCGGAGGTGATCTGCTGCCGCTGGTCGCGGCGCGGCTGGTTGTAATTCTTCACCGAATGCGCGCCCTCGGCCTGGAGCCGACGGATGTGGCTGAGCGCATCTTCATAGCTGTCGATCCGCGCATAGCGATCGGGCGCCCGCGCACCGTAGATGATCTCGGCCGAGGAGAAGGTGCGCGGCGCGAGGATCAGCCCGGCGCGCTGCATCTCGGCGGCGGGGAAAATCTCGCTCGCCGTGCTCGAGGGATCGTGGACGGTGGTGATCCCCATGGCGAGGTGCGACATCGCCGACCAGTTCTGCTGGGGCACGAGATCGTCCTCGCCCTGCGGCCCGTGGGCGTGTCCGTCGATCATGCCGGGGATGATCGTCTTGCCGGTCACGTCGATCCGCTGCGCGCCGGCAGGGATCGCGACCGAACCGGCCGGGCCGACGGCGCGGATGCGGTTGCCCTCGATCACGATCGTGCCGTTCTCGATGACTCCGCCATCGTCGCTCGCCATGGTGACGATGCGCGCGCCGGTGAGCGCCACCGTGCCGGTCGGGCGATCGGCGGTGACCGAGATTGCGAGCGAGGTGCCGGTGCGCGGCGCGGCGTAGGAGCCGCCCGGCGCGAGCATCGCGGCGACGTTTCCGGTGAACAGCGTCGGCCCCTCGCTCCAGGCGAGCGAGCGACCGCCGGCATACCAGGCCGGATACATGCCGCCGTCTCCGGTCGCGCGCGCGACCGGGAGCTGGCCGGTATTCTCGCCAAGCTCCACCGTCGCCGCGCCATCGAAGAAGGGGGTGACGAAGACGTTGTAATTCTGGCGATAGGCGAGCGTGCGCCCGTCGGGCGACACTTCGAACTCGGTGACCATTTCGCCCTGCGCGTGGGTGCGCCGGTTCCCGCCGAGCAGATCGACGCTGATCAGCTTGTCCTTGCCGCCCTCGCGGGTCTCGAGGAAGATGCGGTCGGAGGCCGCGCCGAATTGCGGGTTCGAGCCGTCGCCGGTGATCTTCGTCGCCGCGCCGCCGGTCGCCGGCATTCGGAAGATTCCGGTGTCCTCCGACCAGCGGTTGGAGGTCAGCCCCTGGCCTCCCGTGAGCTCATAGACGATGGTCGCGCCGTCGGGCGAGAAGCGCGGATGGCGATAGTGGCCCGGATGCTGCGAGAGCGTCCTCATGTCGCCGCCATCGGCCGCGATCGAACGGATTTCGCCGAGCCGCTCATCATTCCAGGAGACGAAGACGATCCGGCTGCCGTCGCGCGACCAGCTCGGCCACAGCTGGAAATCCGAATCGCGGGGCGTCAGCAGCCGCGGCGCCCCGTTGCCGGCGAGGTCGCGGATGTAGAGCCGGCCGAGCGTTTCGAACACCACCCGGCTGCCGTCAGGAGAGACGCTGGCGAAGCGCGGCATCCGCGTCTGGAACGTGTCGGGCGCAACCTCGATCGACGGGCGCGGCGGATCGATGACGACGCGCGTGTCGGCGACATGGAACGGGATTTCGGCAACGCCCGATCCATCGATATTCACCCGGCGGATGCGGCCCCCGGCCCAGAAGACGATGGTGCGGCTGTCGGGAGTCCAGCCCATGTCGGGATAGACGCCGTGGACCGCCCAGGTTTCCTGGAGATCCTGATCGAGATCGGCATAGACCTGCCGCTCCTCGCCGCTCTGCAGGTTCTTCACGTAAAGGTGGCTATGTCCGCCGGTGCGATGGACATAAGCGAGCCATTGCCCGTCGGGCGACGGCTGCGGGCGGACCGCGCCGCCGGGCCCGCCGGCGACCTGGGTCCGCTCGCCGGTCGCCATGTCGTAGCGCTCGATCGCGAACACTTCCTGGTTCGAATCCTGCGCATATTCGAAAATGTCGCCGGGCGTCGTGTTGCGGCTGAAATAGATGAAGCGGCCGTCATGGCTGAACGTCGGCTCGCCGAGCTCCTTCTGGTAGCGCTGGTTGGGCCGCTCCACGAGTGCGATGCCGTCGCCGCGCCCGCTGGCGTCGTAGAGCCAGATCTCGCCGGTGCCGAGCGAGCGACCGGTCGTGAAATGCTTGCGCGCGGCGATGAATCGGCCGTCCGGGCTCCAGGTCGGCGCGTTGAGCAGGCGGAAGCTTTCATGGGTGATCTGGTGCGCGCCGCTGCCGTCGACGTTCATCACCCAGATATTGTCGCCGCCGCCGCGATCGGAGGTGTAGGCGATCTGGCGCCCGTCCGGCGAGAAGCGCGGCTGCATGTCGAACGCAAGGCCGGAGGTCAGCCGCCGCGGCGTGCCGCCTTCGATCGGCATGATGTAGAGATCGCCGAGCAGATCGAAGGCGATGGAGCGGCCGTCGGGGCTCACATCGACATTCATCCAGGTGCCCTCGCGGACATCGAGCCGGACCTCGCGCAGGCGCTGCCCCGGCGGCGCGTTGACATCCCAGGTGGGTGCGTTGGCGCCCGGCCTGGCCGGCGCGGCGAGCGCACTGGTGGAGGCGAGCAGAATCGAAAGCGCGGCGAGACCCTTGAGCATGATCGGAAAGTTCCCCCATTCGGTGAGGCGGACGCTGCCCCACTTGGCTCCGGCAGGCAAGCGCGTGTCGACCAGCGACATTCGTCGCACCGCAACCAAGGGAACCGCGCGCGCCCTCGTCCGCTTGGCCTTTCGAAAGGAGATGCGGACATGGCCGAGGATGCGGAAATCAAGCGGAAATTCTGGAGCGAACTGAAGAGCGAGCGGACGTTGATGCTGGGGCTCGGCGGCAACGGCGAGGGCGCGTTGCGGCCGATGACCGCGCTTATGGAAGGCGAGGAAGGCGGGCCGCTGTGGGTCTTCACGGCGCGCGACACCGATCTCGTCCAGGCGCTGGAGGCGCCGCGCGAGGCGATCGCCACCTTCACCGGCCGCGGTCACGACCTGTTCGCGAGCATCGCGGGCCGGCTTGCCGTCGACACCGATCGCGCGGTCGTCGACCGGCTGTGGAACCCCTATGTCGCCGCCTGGTTCGACGGCGGCAAGGACGATCCCAGGCTGGCGCTGCTCCGCTTCGATCCGGAAAGCGCGAAAATCTGGCTCAACGCGACGCCGCTGGGCGCCGCCATCCAGTGGCTGACCGGCGCCGACCCCAAGCAGACCTACAAGGAAAAGGTCGCCGAGGTGACCCTCTGAGCGCGCAAGCCCCTCTCCCGCGCCGGGAGAGGGGCGTTTGCGGCTTCAGGCCGCCGCTTCCCGATCGAAGGCGGCGCGCTCGACCGCGGCAATGTCGATCTTCCCCATCGTCATCATCGCCGCCATCGCCCGGCTGGCGACGCCGGGATCGTCATTCATGGTGAGCTCGAGCAGGCGGCGCGGCGTGATCTGCCACGACAGGCCCCATTTGTCCTTGCACCAGCCGCATACGCTCGCTTCGCCGCCATTTCCGGTGATCGCGTTCCACAGCCGGTCCGTCTCCTCCTGATCCTCGGTGTGGATCATGAACGAAACCGCCTCGCTATGCTTGAACATCGGCCCCCCGTTGAGCGCCACATAGGGCCGGCCCGCCAGCGTGAATTCGACCACCATCGGATAGCCCTTCGGCCCCGAAGGCGTGTCGACGGGCGCGCGGACGATCCGGGTGACGCGGCTGTCGGGCAGCAGGCTCACGTAGAAATTGGCGGCTTCCTCGCCGTCATGGTTGAACCACAGGCACGGCGTGATCTTGTCGGACATCGTCTTTCTCCTTCGAAATCGGCTCAGCGGCCCGGCGCGGTGAGCGAGAAATGTGCGCCCTGCGGATCGACGCATTGGACGATCCAGCTGCCGCCCGGCACCTCGATCGGCCCGTTCACGATCTGGCCGCCATTGGCCTTGACCCGATCGACCGCGGCGTCGATCGCCTCGACATTCGTGTAGAAGCCCCACGCGGACATCGGCACCTGATCCGGCTTCTTCATGATCCCGCCCATCTGCACGCCGTCCGCGCCGAAGATGCGATAGGTGCCCATTTCGCCCATCGGCATTTCGTGCATCGTCTCCCAGCCGAACTGGCCGGCGTAGAAATCGAAGGCTGCCTTGTCGCCGAGGCTGGAATAAAGCTCGTGCCAGCTGAACTTGCCGGGCGTGGTCGGCGCGAGCGCTTCCGGCGGCGCCTCGCCCTCGGGCGGCTGGGGCGCCATGATGTAGAAATAGGCGCCGCCCGGGTCGGTCGCGAGGGCGAAGCGGCCGACATTGGGGATATCCATCGGCGGCACATGGATGGTGCCGCCCGCCTCCGCGATCGCCTTCGCGCGGGCATCGACGTCGGCGCAATGGATATAGCCGAGCCAGGTCGGCCGCGCGCCGCCCGCCGTCATGTCGTCGGTGAGTTGCATGGCGCCCGCAACCCCCTGCCCCTCGGCGGACAGGATTGCGTAGCGAACGCCCATGAGCGCGCTGTTGGGATGATCTTCGACCGTCCAGCCGACGACGCGGGTGTAGAAATCGATCGCGGCGTCCAGATCGGACGTCATCAGCTCATACCAGAAGAAAGTGTCGGCCATCTTATCCTCCTCTCAGGCGCGCTCGTCGAGCATCGGCGCGAATCCGCCATAGATCATTCGCTTGCCGTCGAACGGCGGCGCTTCGCCTTGCTGCATGCGCGGGTCCGCCATCAATGTCTTCCAGCCGGCGTCGCGCGCCTCCTTCGAAGGCCATTCGATCCAGGAAAAGAGGACGACTTCCCCATCTTCGGCCTGAACGGCGCGGCGAAAATCGGTGCGCTTGCCGTCGGGCACGTCATCGCCCCAGGTCTCGACGACGCGAAGCGCGCCGCATTCGAAGAAGATGCCGGACATCCTGGCGGCATGCGCCCGATAATCGTCCTTCCTGTCGGCCCGCACCGCCGCGACGAATCCGTCCACATAGATCATGATCGGCCCTTCCGCTGAAATGCACCGTCAGGCGATGGCGGGCTCGCCCTGCATCGCCGCCTGCGCGGCCTGGAGGTCCATCCACATCGGTTCCCAGACATGCCCATCGGGATCCTCGAAGCTGCGGCCGTACATGAAGCCGTAATCCTGCTTCTCGCGCGGTTCGCGGCCGCCGGCGGCGAGCGCCTTGTCCGTGATCGCATCCACCTCATCGCGGCTGCCGGCGGAGATGCAGATCAGCACCTCGCTCGTCTCATGCGCGTCGGCGATCCGCTTCGGCGTGAACTGGGCGAACTTGTCGTGCGTCAGCAGCATGACATGGATCACGTCGGAAAGCACCATGCAGGCGGCGGTCTCGTCGGTGAAGGTCGGGTTGTTGGTGAAACCGATCGCCTCGTAGAAGGCGCGCGCGGCGGGAAGATCCGCCACCGGAAGGTTCACGAAAATCAGGCGTGACATGGCAATGGCTCCTTCGTGCATGGATTGGGTTCAAGCGGGATAGTCGAGCGAGGGATACCAATCAGGCGCGCGGCCGGCCGGCGTCAGATCCAGGATGTTCCACAGCGGCACCGGATCGGGCGCGAGGCTTGGATCGGTTCCCGGATCGGCGGTTTCCTCGCCGCCTTCGGCCGCCCAGAACAGGCGAACCTCGTCGCCGTCGCGCCGCCACACGATCACCGCCGCGCCTTCGTCTCCATCCTCGTCGAGCGCGCCGAAATCGCGGGCGAAATCGTCGCCGATCGTCTCGTAGAAGCGCAGGTTGCGCCACCCCCGCTCGCGGGCAAAGGCGATCTGGCGCGCCACCGGCGATCGGCTGAGGACGGCGATCGAAAGCCGCTGCTCGATGTCGCGCGCCGGTATGTCGATCGAGCCGAGAAAGGCGGTGCACATCGGGCAGGGCCGGGCGCGATCGGGGCCGAACATCCAGAAATAGGTGAAGAGCGTGTCGTGCCGGCCGAACAGGTCGGCAAGGCCGATCTCGCGGCCGTCCTGATCGCGCAGGCGATAATCCCTGGCGATCGGGCCCGGCGGCAGCGCGCGGCGCTGCGCCGCGACGCGGGCGATCTGCCGGCGCAGCTCGATCTCCTCCGCGAGCAGCTCGGCTCGAGCGCGCCGGTAATCCGCGCTCTCGTCCGGCATGCGGCTCGTGCTCGCGGCCGCCATCGCGCGGGCAGGCTTCAGGTCGGGCATCGGCTCTCTCCGTCTCGTCCTTTCGAATCGCCTCGCGACTCGGAACTTGCCTTTCATGCCCGGGATCGTTATATTATACAACTATGAAGTTAGAAAATATAACTGACGTAAGGCACGGCCCGTCGCGGCGGCTCTACAACGACGCCTGCGGCACGGCCCACGCACTTGACCTCATCGGCGAGCGCTGGGCGCTGCTCGTCATCCGCGAGCTGATGCTGGGGCCCAAGCGCTTCGGCGATCTTCGCGCCGACCTGCCCGGGATCAGCGCGAATGTGCTCACCCAGCGGCTCGCCGGACTGGAGGCGCAGGGGATCGTGGCGCGCCGCCGGCTCCCCCCGCCGGCGTCGACGCAGGTCTATGAGCTCACCGAATGGGGCTATGAGGCCGAGCCGATCATCCAGGCGCTCGGCCGCTGGGCGACGCGGTCGCCCTCGCACGATCCGACCCTTCCGCTGTCGGCGACCTCGCTGATGCTTTCGTTCCGGACGATGAACGATCCCGCGCGTCTTGCCGGGATCGAGGCCGAGATCGGCTTTCGCATCGGCGCCGAGCGTTTCCGGATGCGGATCGCCGGCGGGGGCCTCAGCGTGGCGCGCGGCGAACCGGACGGTGCCGATCTGGTGCTCTCCGGTCCCGCCACGGCGATCGCGGGCCTCATCTATGGCGGCGTCCCCGCCGAGGCGCTCGAAGCCGATGGCGCGCTTGGGGTGGAGGGCGATCGGGCCCTGCTCGCCCGCCTCGTCACCCTCTTCCCGCTGCCCGAGAAGTTCGCCCCCCCGGCCTAGGCGGCCGCCGGCGCTGCGTCATCGGACTTGCTCGGCGCAAGGATCCGGCCGGCAAAGGAGCGGGCGGCGAGCAGGCCGACCCCGCCGGCCCCGACCAGCGCCGCGTGCATCAGCCAGAACCGGCCCGGCTCCATGCTGGACAGATAGCCGCCGAGCTTGCCGACCAGCATGTTGCAGGCGAACAGGTGGACATAATAGACGCCGATCATCAACCCGGCCACGGCGCGCGGGCTGGCGCGCGAATAGAGCGCGATGCCGACCGGAAAGACGTTGGCGAAGCCGATATCGTTGAGAATGTGGAAGGCCAGCGCCCAGCCGAGGCCGATCTTCGCGCCGGTCGCCGCCTGCTGCCACGCCGCGAGCGCAAGCGCGAGCGGGGCGAGCGCGGAAATGAGCGTGCCGATCGTGACCTTGGTGATCTCGTCCGGCTCCTGCCAGCGCGTGCCATACCAGCGCCAGAAGACGAGCGAGAGGAAGATCATGCCCGTCGAGATGAAGGCATCGAGCGAGATCAGGAAGCTGACCGGGAAATGGTGGCCGAAGAAGGAGAGATCGAAATTGGCGTCGCCCCAGACCAGATAGGCGTTGAAAATCTCCTGGTTGCCGACCGCTGCCAGCATCAGAAGCGGCAGCAGAAGGACAAGGACGAGGATCCTGAGGCCGTCGCCCTTGACGAGCGGCGGGTGGGCGGGCCGCGCCTCCCCCTTGCGCGCGCGGCCGGCCTGTGCCGGAAGCCAGCGCAGCCCGGACAGATAGACGCCGAGCCCGATGAGCATGCCGACGCCGGCCGCGCCGAAGCCCCAGTGCCAGGCGACCTCCTGCCCCAGATAGCCGCAGACCAGCGGCGCGATGATGACGGCGATGTTCACCGACAGCAGGAAGATCTGGAAGGCATCGGCGCGGCGCAGGTCGTCCGGCCCGTAAAGCTCGCCGACCTGGGTTGCGATATTGCCCTTGAAGCAGCCGACGCCGACGAGCAGGCAGAGCAGCGCGAGCAGGAAGCTCACCTCGAACGCCATCAGGAAATGGCCGAGCGCCATCAGCAGGGCGCCGATGGTGATGGTGCGCGTGCGGCCGATCAGCCGATCGGCGATCAGCCCGCCGGCGAGCGGCGTCAGATAGACCAGGCCGGCATAGAGCCCGAACGTCGCCGAGGCGAGCGGCTGCGGATCGAGATGGCCGCGATAGAGCCATTCGATGAAGGACCGAAAGGCCGGAAATCCGGCGATATTCTCGACATGGCCGGGGGTGAACAATTGCTGCGTCATGTAGAGGACGAGCAGCGTCTGCATGCCGTAATAGGAGAAACGCTCCCACCCCTCGGCGAATGCGAGATAGCCGAGCCCCTTGGGATGGCCGAGGAAGGCACGGTCCGCGGGATCGGGGTTTTGCGAGGGATAAGTGGGGTTTTCGGCGGTTGCGTGCGTGGTCATGCGTGGTTCCGGGCGGCGAAAGCGCGGAAGCTAGCGGCAAATGGCGGGGGCGCCAGCCTTTTCGCGCGCGTCGCTCACCCAAGCAGCCAGTGGCCGAGCAGCCGGCTCGGCACCAGGGTGAAGAAGCCGGCGACCATCAGCCCGCCGATCAGCAGCCCGCGCACCGTGCGGCGATGACGCGCGACCTTGTGCCGCCGCGCGGTCACCAGGATGAGGGGCACGCTGACCAGCGTCATGACCGAAAAGAGGTGGACGAGGCTGAAATGGCCGGGGCGGATGGTCCGCACGCCAAGGCTGATGAGGGCGGTGGCGAACATCGCGGCCGCCCAGACCCAGCCGAGCCGCCGGTGGAGCCGATCGCCCCGCCGCCGCAGCATCATCGCCGGCGTGATCGCCAGCGCGACCGCGATCGTGCCGAGATGGAGCCAGACGAGCGCCGGCACCTCGCGCCACTGCGAATGGCCGCGCGCCACTGCCGCGAGAAGCAGCGCGAGCATCAGCGCGGCGCCGGCGGCGATCACGCGCTCGATCAGGTCCGGCGCAAGCGATTGCACGGGACCGCGTTCGGACGTTCCGGCAAGCGTCGCCATGGCCGTTCTCCCCTCGGCGCAATCCAAGCACGGCCGGCTCGACCAATGCAAGGCACCGCCGCACGCCTTGATCGCTCGTCGCGCGCGGCTAGGGTGGGGAGAAAAGGGGAAGACCGATATGCGAATGACCTTTCTCGCAGCGGCGCTGCTCGCCTCGGCCGCGCCCGCTTATGCGACGCCGGCCGACGATTTCCACCGCATCATGGACGCGCACTACCAGTGGCTGCTGCGCGAAAATCCGACGCAGGCGACCGCGCTCGGCGTGCGCGACTATGATGACCGGATCGACGACCTGTCGCCCGAGGCGCGCGCGGCCCATGTCCGCCAGGCGCGCACGTTCCGCGACCAGATCCAGGCGATCCCGGCCGATGCGCTGAGCCCGACGGACCGGGTCAACCGAGCGATCCTGCTGCGGATGCTCGGCGAGACGATCGAGGAGAGCGGCTTCGGCCAGCGCGACATGCTCTTCACCACTTATTACGGCTGGCACCAGGGCTTTGCCGGCCTCGCCACCGGCCTGCCCTTCCGCGACCGCCACGATTATGAGAGCTACCTCACCCGCATCGCCCAATATCCCCGCCTCAACGATCAGGCGCTGGCGATCACGGCCAATGCGGTGCGGGGCGGCTTCGTGCTGCCCTGTTCGGTGCTCGGCGGCTATGAGCGCACGATTTCCGGCGTGATCGAGAGCGACCCGACGAAGTCGCATTTCTACGAGCCGTTCACCCGGCCGAAGCCGTCGACGATCGGCGATGCCGACTGGGCGGCGCTGCAGGCGCGGGCGCGGCAGATCATCACGGAGGTGATCAACCCCGCCTATCGGAAGCATCTCGATTTCTACACGCGCGATTATCTGCCGCACTGCGCGCGGGTGGACAGCGTGTCGGCCCAGCCCAATGGCGCGGCCTGGTACGCGCTGCAGGTGCGCGAGCACACCACGACCGACCTGACCCCGCAGCAGATCCACCAGATCGGGCTCGACGAGGTCGCGCGCATCCGGGGCGAGATGGACCGGGTCGCGCGCGAGGCCGGCTATCCGAGCCGCGAGGCCTTCATCGAGCATCTCAGGACCGACCCGAGCTACTATCCGACCAGCGCCGAGCAGTTGATGGCCGCATCAGCCCTGTTCAACAAGCAGGTCGACGCCTGGCTGCCGCGCCTGTTCGGCCGGCTGCCCCGCCTCACCTTCACGATCCGCGAGATTCCGGCCGAGACGGCGGAGGGGACGACCACGGCCTATTACGGCTCGGGTTCCCCGGAGGCCGGGATTTCCGGGACCTATTATGTGAACACCTCGCATCTCGACCAGCGGCCGCTCTGGGAGATTCCGGCGCTGTCGCTCCATGAATCGGTGCCCGGCCACCATCTCCAGATCGCGCTCCAGCAGGAAATGGACATCGCCCCGTTCCGCCGGAACTTCACCGGGTTCACCGCCTTCACCGAAGGCTGGGCGCTCTATGCCGAGAGCCTCGGCGAGGAGATGGGGGTCTACAACACGCCCGAACGACGGATGGGCGAGCTTTCCTACCAGATGTGGCGCGCGTGCCGGCTCGTCGTCGACACCGGCATCCATGCCTATGGCTGGGACAAGGCGCGCGCGATCCAGTACATGCGCGACAACACCGCGCTCACCGACCGCAACATCGAATCCGAGGTGAACCGCTATATCAGCTGGCCGGGCCAGGCCCTTGGCTACATGATCGGCCGCCTCAAGATCATCGAGCTTCGCCACCGCGCCGAACAGGCGCTTGGGCCGCGGTTCGACGAGCGGCGCTTCCACGACGCGGTGCTGGCGAACGGATCGGTGCCGCTCGACGTCCTCGAGGCGCAGATCAACGAATGGATCGCCGCCGAGCAGGCGCGGCCGGCGGACGCCGCGCCGTCGCCGCGGACCTGATCCGGCATGACGCCTGGGTTCAGATCGTCATCGTGCCTTCCATCACGGTCACGCACCGGCCGCCGAGGATGACTCGGTCGCCTTCGAGGCGGCCGGTGAGGTGGCCGCCGCGGCGGCTGGCCTGGAAGTAGGTGAAGCTGGTGCGGCCGGTGCGCGCGGCCCAATAAGGCGTGAGGACGGCATGGGCCGAGCCCGTCACCGGATCCTCGTCGATGCCGGCGCCGCAGGCGAAGACGCGGCTGACGACATCGGTGTCGCGGCCGGGCGCCGTCACGATGGTGAGGACGTCGCCTTCGGCCGCAAGCGCCTTGAAATCGGGGGCGAGCGCGTGGATTTCCGCCTCGCTCGCCACCGCGACGACGCCGTAGCGGTGCGGGTGCCAGAGCGTTTCGACCGGCGTGACGCCAAGCGCGGCGACGATCGCGGGGAGCGGCCTCGGCTCCGGCTTCCAGACGGGGAGCGACATGGCATAGCCGTCGCCGTCCCTCGCGACCTCCAGCATCCCGGCCTTGCGGGTGCGGAAGCGGATGCGATCGCTGTCGCCGATCAGGACATGGCCGCTGGCGAGCGTCGCATGGCCGCACAGCACGACCTCGGTCGTCGGGGTGAACCAGCGCAGCTCATAATCCGCCTCGCCGTCCGCCGCCGGGATGGTGAAGGCGGTCTCCGAAAGGTTGTTCTCCATCGCGATCGCCTGGAGCGTCGCATCGTCGAGCCAGGAATCGAGCGGCATCACCGCGGCCGGATTGCCGGTGAAGGGCCTGTCGGCGAAGGCATCGACCTGAACGAGGCGAAGCGTGGTCATTCGGGGATCGGCTCCCTGGTTTCGTCGGTTTCGAGAAGCGGATTGCCGGGATTGTCGACCTGGCCCTCCGGATCGACGTGGATGATGACCTCGACGCCCGGAAATTCGCGGGCGAGATCGGCCTCGATCGCATCGACGATGTCGTGCGCCTCGCGAACCGTCATCGTCGGATCGATCCAGATGTGAAACTGCGCGAAATCATGCGCGCCGCTCGATCGCGTGCGAAGATCGTGGATGCCCTTCGCCTCCGGCCGGGCCGAGGCGACGGCGAGGAAGCGCATCCTCTTGTCGTCCGGCCATTCCTTGTCCATCAGCTGATCGACCGCGTGGACCGAGGCGCGCCACGCCCCCCAGAGCAGCCAGAGCGCGATGCCGACTCCGAAGACCGGATCGGCGCCGGTGAGGCCGACATATTGATCGAGCACAAGCGCGGCGATCACCGACAGGTTGAGCAGCACGTCGCTCTGGTAATGGACGTTGTCGGTGCGGATCGCGACCGATCCGGTGCGGCGGATCACCATGCGCTGATAGGCGATGAGGAAGCCGGTCGCGACCAGCGCGATGACCGACACGATGATCCCGTCTTCGGCATTGGCCGTTTCCGCGCCGGCGATCAGCCGCTGGATCGCGCGCCAGGCGATACCGAGCGCCGAGACCGAGATGATGCCGACCTGGACGAGCGCCGCGAGCGCCTCCGCCTTGCCGTGGCCGAAGCGATGCTCGCGGTCCGCCGGCTGCGCCGCGACGCGGACTCCGAACAATGTGACGAGCGAGGCGATGACGTCGAGCGCGGTATCGGCGAGCGAGCCGAGCATCGCCACCGATCCGGTCGCCAGCGCCGCCCAGACCTTGAGGCCGAGCAGCAGCAGCGCGACCGCGACGCTGGCGAGCGCCGCGCGGGTCGTGAGACGGGCGCGATCGGCCGCGCTCATGGATAGAGCAGGCTTTCGCGCCAGCCCTCGCCGCCGCCTTCGCCATCGCGGACGAACAGGCGGCGCTCGTGCAGGCGGTGCGGTCGATCGGTCCAGAACTCGAACCGTTCGGGCCGGACGCGATAGCCCTTCCAGTGCGGCGGGCGCGGCACGTCGCGGCCCTCATGGTCGAGCACCGTCATCTCGTAGCGCGCCTCGAACAAGGTCCGGCTGGCGAGCGGGCGCGACTGATCGGAGGCCCAGGCGCCGAGCTGCGATTCGCGCGAGCGCGAGGCGAAATAGGCGTCGGCCTCCTCGTCGGACACCGGCGCGACCGGGCCTTCGATCCGGACCTGGCGGCGCAACGATTTCCAGTGGAAGAGCAAGGCCGCGCGCGGATTGGCGGCGAGCTCGTCGCCCTTGCGGCTGAGGCTGTTGGTGTAGAAGACGAAGCCGCGCGCATCATGGCCCTTCATCAGCACCATCCGCACCGACGGCGCGCCATCCGCCGTCGCGGTCGCGAGCGACATGGCGTCGGGATCGTTGGGCTCGGCCGCGCGCGCCTCGGCGAACCAGCTGTCGAACAGGGCGTCGGGATCGGTCGCGGTCACGATGCGAAGCTCCGGAAGGCGCCGTCGAGATAGACGAGCGGATCGATGTCGCCGCGCACCCGCACCTCCTCGACGACGCCGATGAAGATCGAATGGGTGCCGAAGCTGTGGCTGTCGATCCGGCGGCACAGGATCGTCGCCTGCGCGTCGTGAAGGCGCGGCGGGCCGTCGCCATCCTCCTCCCAGCCGCCGGAGGCGAAGCGAAGCGCATGGCGGGCGCGATCGGCGAAGAGGCGTGCGACCTCCTCCTGCGATCCGTGGAGGACGTTGACGCAGAAATGGCTCATGTCGCCCATCGGCGCGTGGAGCGAGGCGGCCTGGTTGATGCACACGAGCAGGCTCGGCGGGTCCATCGACACCGACGAGACGGCGGTGGCGGTGATGCCCATCGGCTTGCCGTCGACGCAGATCGAGATGACGTTCACCGTCGCGGCGACGCGGCGCATCGCCTGGCGGAAGGCATCGCCCAGGGCCGGATCGGCGCCGCTCATCCGCGCCTCGCATGGCCGGCGAGGATCTCCGCCACCCAGCGCGCGGCGGTGAGCGCCGAAAGATCGGTCGCATCGAGCCCCGGATCGAATTCGGTGAGATCGACGATGCGGACGCGCGGCTCTTCGGCAAGGCGGCGGGCGGCGCGGAAGAAATCGTGGACCGGAAGGCCGCCGGGCCGGGCGCCGGGCGCGCCGGGAAGCTGGGCGCGGTCGATCACGTCGATGTCGAAATCGACATAGAGCGCCTCGACATGGCTCAATCGCTCGAGCGCGTCGTCGATCGCCGCCTCGATCCCCTCGGCAAGGACGAAATCGATGTCGAAGACGCCGATGCCGGCGGCGAGCGCGTCCTCGTGCATCCCGCGCGTGTTGGCGAAGGGAGCAAGGCCGATCTGGCAGATGTTCGCGCCGGGCAGGCCGTCTTCCAGGAGGCAGCGCACCGGATTGCCGTTCATCGGGCCACGATCGGTGTCGCGCATGTCGAAATGGGCGTCGAGCGTGATCAGCCCGACCTCGGCGAGCGGCCGGCCGAGGCCGTGGACGCCGGGCCGGGTGACCGCATTGTTGCCGCCGACGAGCAAGGTGAGATCGTGGCGCGCGGCGCAGGCGACGACGGCGTCGCGGATCGGGGCGAAGCCCTCGCTCGGCATCTTCGTCTGGACCGCGACGTCGCCGGCGTCGTGGACAGGCGTGGCCAGCTCCAGCGCCTCGACCAGATCATAGGTCGAGATTCGCTTCATCGCCGCGCGCAGCCGCTCCGGGGCAAGATCGCAGCGGCCCGGCGTCACCGATCCGGCCTCCAGCGGTGCGCCGATCAGGGCGATCGGCGCGCTTTCGTCACGGACCATGAGATCGGCGATGGACGTCCAGCTCATGCTTTGCCCCTATACGCGGGCCAGAGTAGAAAGCGAGACATGTGGGACCGTCTTCTTGTCGATTGCCATATCGCGACGATGGATCCCGCCGTCGACGCGCCCTTCGGCGCGATCGAGAACGGCGCGATCGGGATTCAGGACGGACGGATCGTCCGCATCGGCAAGCGCACCGAGCTTGCCGGCTATCAGGCGAAGAAGGTCGAGCCGCTCGGCGGCGCCTGGGTGACGCCGGGGCTGATCGATTGCCACACCCACCTCGTCTTCGGCGGCAACCGCGCCGGCGAGTTCGAACAGCGGCTCGAGGGCGCGAGCTATGAGGAGATCGCGGCGGCCGGCGGCGGCATCGTCTCGACCGTCGCGGCGACCCGCGCCGCATCGCGCGACGAGCTGGTCGAAGCGGCGCGCCCGCGGCTGCGCGCGCTGATGCGGGGCGGCTGCACGACCGTCGAGATCAAGTCGGGCTATGGGCTCGACGCCGCGACCGAGATCAAGATGCTGGAGGCGGCGAAGCGGCTCGGCGAGACCGAGACGGTGCGGATCGACCGCACATTGCTCGCCCTCCACGCGCTGCCGACGGACTATCGCCAGGAGCGCGCGGCCTTCGTCCGGATGGCGATCGAGGAAATCCTCCCGGCCGTGGCGGAACGGCGGCTGGCGACAGCCGTCGATGCCTTTTGCGAGGGGATCGGCTTCACCCGCAACGAGGTGCGCGCGCTGTTCGAGGCGGCGCGGCGCCACGGCTTCTGGCTGAAGCTCCATGCCGAGCAGCTCAGCAATCTGCGCGGCGCCGAGCTGGCGGCCGATTTCCGCGCGCTTTCCGCCGATCACCTGGAACATGCCGACGAGGAGGGCGTGGCGGCGATGGCGCGGGCCCATATGGCGGCGGTGCTGCTGCCCGGCGCCTTCTATGCGCTCAAGGAGACGAAGAAGCCGCCGGTCGATCTGCTTCGCCGCTATGGCGTGCCGATGGCGATCGCGACCGATTGCAACCCCGGCACCTCGCCAGTCCTTTCGCCGACCCTGATGATGAGCATGGCCTGCACCCTGTTCGGCCTCACCCCGGAAGAGGCGGTGGCCGGCATGACGCGATGCGCGGCGAAGGCGCTGGGGCGCGAGGCGGAGATCGGCACGATCACGGTCGGCAAGGTCGCGGACCTGTGCGTGTGGGCGGTCGATCGGCCGGCGGAGCTCGCCTACTGGATCGGGCTGCCGGGGCCGGTGCGGCGCATCGTCGCCGGGGAGGATGCCTGAGAGGCAGCACGCCCCTCGACTTCGCTCGGGACGAGCGGGTAGGGAGGCGTCATGCACCATCGACGCGACAATAGCCGGCATATCGAGGCGCCGACCGGCACGGCGCTCAGCTGCAAGAGCTGGACCACCGAAGCCGCGATGCGGATGCTGATGAACAATCTCGACCGCCAAGTCGCCGAAGCGCCCGAAGAGCTGGTCGTCTATGGCGGGATCGGCCGCGCCGCGCGCGACTGGGAAAGCTATGACGCGATCGTCGAGACGCTGAGGCGGCTGGAGGAGGACCAGACGCTGCTGATCCAGTCGGGCAAGCCCGTCGGCGTCTTCGCGACCCACAAGGACGCGCCGCGCGTCCTCATCGCCAATTCGAACCTGGTGCCGCACTGGGCGACCTGGGATCATTTCAACCTTTTGGATCGCAAGGGACTCATGATGTACGGCCAGATGACGGCCGGATCGTGGATCTACATCGGCACCCAGGGCATCGTTCAGGGCACCTACGAAACCTTCGTCGAAATGGGCCGCCAGCACCATGGCGGCGACCTTCGCGGCAAGTGGATCCTGACCGCCGGGCTTGGCGGCATGGGCGGCGCCCAGCCGCTCGCCGCGGTGATGGCCGGCGCGCACTGCATCGCGATCGAATGCCAGGAAAGCCGGATCGCGAAGCGGCTCGAGACCCGCTATCTCGACCGGCGCGCGACCAGCATCGACGAGGCGCTGGAGATCATCCGCGCGGCGGACGAGCCGACCTCCGTCGGCCTGCTCGGCAATGCCGCCGAGCTGCTGCCCGAAATGGTCGCGCGGGGGATCAGGCCCGACGCGCTCACCGATCAGACATCGGCGCACGATCCGGTGAACGGCTATCTGCCGATCGGCTGGAGCGTCGAGCAGTGGATCGAGCTTCGCGAGCGCGACCCCAAGCGGGTGGAGCGCGAGGCCCGCGCGTCCATGGCCCGCCATGTCGAGGCGATGCTCGCCTACAAGGCGATGGGCGTGCCGACCTTCGATTACGGCAACAATATCCGCCAGGTCGCCAGCGACGAGGGCGTGACCCACGCCTTCGATTTTCCCGGTTTCGTCCCGGCCTATGTCCGCCCCCTCTTCTGCCGCGGCATCGGCCCGTTCCGCTGGGCCGCGCTTTCCGGCGATCCCGAGGACATCTACCGCACCGACGAGAAGGTGAAGGAGCTGATCCCCGACGATCCGCACCTGCATCGCTGGCTCGACATGGCGCGGGAGAGGATCGCCTTCCAGGGGCTGCCGGCGCGCATCTGCTGGGTCGGCCTCGGCCAGCGCCACCGGCTCGGCCTCGCCTTCAACGAGATGGTCGCGCGCGGGGAATTGAAGGCGCCGGTGGTGATCGGCCGCGATCATCTCGACAGCGGCTCCGTCGCCAGCCCCAACCGCGAGACCGAGGCGATGCGCGACGGATCGGACGCGGTCTCCGACTGGCCGCTGCTCAATGCCCTGCTCAACACCGCCTCGGGCGCGACCTGGGTTTCGCTCCATCACGGCGGCGGCGTCGGCATGGGCTATTCGCAACATGCCGGCATGGTGATCGTCGCCGACGGGAGCGAGGATGCCGCGCGCCGGCTGAAACGGGTCTTGTGGAACGATCCCGGCACCGGCGTGATGCGCCACGCCGACGCGGGCTACGAGATCGCGGTGGACTGCGCGAAAGAGCAGGGCCTCGACCTGCCGATGGTGGGAAGATGAGGGAGCGGATGGGGAAGAGGACCGGCCGCAGCCCAGGGCGAAGGCCGGAGGGGCTTTCGGCGCCGAAGGCCCCTCCACCATGCTTCGCATGGTCCCCCTCCCCATCGCCTGCGGCGACAGGGAGGATTGCAGCCGCATGACCATCACCCTCGACCCCGGTTCCGTCACCCTCGCCGAGCTTCGCGCGATCTGGGACGGCGCCCCTGTGGAGCTCGCCGACGGCGCCTGGGCCGCGATCGATGCCTCGGCCGCCGCCGTGGATGCCATCGTCGCCGGCGGGGCGACCGTCTACGGAATCAACACCGGCTTCGGGCTGCTCGCCAGCACGCGCATCCCGCACGACCGGCTCGCGGAGCTGCAGCGCAACCTGATCCTGTCGCACAGCGCCGGGCTCGGCGATCCGATGCCCCGGCGCATCGTCCGGCTGATGATGGTCCTCAAGGCGATCGGGCTCGCGCGCGGCTGTTCGGGCGTGCGCCGCGCGATCGTCGAGCGGCTGCTGACTTTGGTCGAGGCCGATGCGCTGCCGGTCGTCCCGCGCCAGGGATCGGTCGGCGCGTCGGGCGATCTCGCGCCGCTCGCCCATATGAGCGCGGCGCTGATCGGCGAGGGCGAGATGACGGTCGGCGGCGAGCGGATGCGCGCCGCCCAAGCGCTCGAGCGGCTCGGCCTCGCGCCGCTCGTGCTCGGGCCCAAGGAAGGGCTCGCGCTGATCAACGGCACCCAGGCCTCGACCGCGATCGCGCTCGACCTCCTGTTCACCGCCGAACGGGTCTTCGCCTCGGCCCTCGTCGCCGGCGCGCTTTCGACCGATGCGCTGAAGGGAACCGACGCGCCGTTCGATCCGCGCATCCATGCGGCGCGCGGCCAGCCCGGCCAGATCGAGGTCGCGGCGATGCTGCGCCGCCTCATGGAGGGAAGCGCAATCCGCCAGTCGCACCGCGAGCATGACGATCGGGTGCAGGACCCCTACAGCTTCCGCTGCCAGCCGCAGGTGATGGGGGCGGCGCTCGATCTCATCCGCGGCGCCGCGCGCACGCTGGAGATCGAGGCCAATGCGGTCAGCGACAATCCGCTGATCTTCGGCGAGGACGCGCTGTCCGGCGGCAATTTCCACGCCCAGCCGGTCGCCTTCGCCGCCGACATCCTCGCGCTGGCCATGTGCGAGACCGGATCGATCTCGGAGCGGCGCCTGGCGGTGCTGATCGACCCGAAGATGAGCGGGCTGCCGGCGTTCCTGATCGAGGATTCAGGGGTCAATTCCGGCTTCATGATCGCGCAGGTGACGGCGGCCGCGCTGGTTTCGGAAAACAAGAGCCTCGCCTTCCCGGCGAGCGTCGACACGATCCCGACCTCGGCCGGCCAGGAGGATCATGTGTCGATGGCGACGCACGGGGCGCTGAAGGCGCGGCGGATCGCGCGCAATGCCGCCGGCGTCATCGGCATCGAGCTGCTGGCGGCGGCGCAGGGGATCGATTTCCATGCGCCGCTCGCGACATCGCCGGCGCTGCGGCCGGCGATCGAGGTGATCCGGAATTCCGTGCCGCACCACGCGGCCGACCGCTATCTCGCGGACGATCTCGCCTGGGCGAAGGCGGCGGTGCTGGACGGCGCCGTTTCCGAAGCCGTCCAGTCCGCCCTGTTCGATCAATAAGGTGGCGTCGCCAACGAGCTGGCGGCGGTGAGCGCCGTCAGGCCGATCATCGAAAGGACGATGCCGGCGAGGACGGCGGTGAGCACGGCCATCAGCACGATGTAGATGACGACGATCACGAGCGTGTAGACGATCGTCTTGTCTTCCGGCGCCTTCATGACCGGGCCGAGGCCGAGGTAGATCTGGAAGATCACCCACAGATAGCCGAGGTAGACGATCGGGCTCAGCGGCGGGAAGATCGAGAGAATGCCCAGGACCCACACCGGCGTCGTGGCGTAGACCGCGACCTTCGTTCCCTGGACATTGTCCTTCGTGCCGCCGAAGGTCGGCGCGAGCGCGCTGATGATCATGCCCATGACGTAGACCACGATCATCGAGATGACATAGCCGATCACCGCGGATGCGATGATGAAGCTCAGCGACAGCCGCATGAAGGCCGGCATGAACACCAGCATTCCGACGATGCCCGCGATGAGCGGGATCAGCGCGAGGATCAGCGCATAACCCGTGAACAAGCCGCCGATCGTGGCAGGCTCCGCGGCGATGCGCGCCCATTCGGACTTGGGTGAAATGAGTAAGTTCTTTACCCGGTCGATCAGCGATGCGGTCGCCGGGTTGGTCGGTCCGTCAGTCATGGAAAAGCCCCTCCCTGTCAGGAACTGTCGCGAATGAAGCACGTTGGGCCGCAAATCACAAGCGCACGCTGACGCACGGCGCCCGACGCGGCTGGCGCCTCCCCGCGCCGCTGGGCGACGAGACGGGTGGACAGGGACGCCCTTTCGATTATGTTCCGCGGAAAAGGATCGGGGATTTTCGGCGGACGCCAGTCCGTCCATTCGTGGGGGGGGGCGCGATTGAGCCTGACGGTGCACAGACGGATGTTCCTGGGCGGGCTTTGGCTTGCGCTCGCGACCGTCTTCGCCTTCGCGCTCGATCCCTATAGCGGCTCCGCGGTGCACGAGACGCCGGGATCGGCGTTCAGTTTCTTCACCAGCGACGTCTCGCTCGGGCCGAACCGCGCGCCGGCGCCGGAGAAGTTCGTTCGCGCCAGCATCGCCCCCGATCCGGCGATCGACGCCCATCACCAGGCGGCGCTGCCGGCGCGCGCCGCCACCATGCCGGCCCCGGCGACGCGCGCACGGGAAGCGGCGATCCT